>Ga0124941_1023142_pt1 | contig 7561 bp, 6 predicted proteins | sample YNPNP_0400MetaT_FD_92941 | JGI IMG/M metagenome (GOLD analysis project Ga0124941, IMG submission 92941) | Anoxygenic and chlorotrophic microbial mat microbial communities from Yellowstone National Park, USA - YNP NP_0400 MetaT (Metagenome... ... | reverse complement strand
AGTGCATCCCGATCCAGCCCCTTTCCGTCATCCATGATAGTAATGGTCACGTAGTTACCTTCCTGTGATGCCGACAGCATTATTGTGCCCACAGCAGGTTTACCCAGCTTTTCACGGACATCAGGGGCCTCTATGCCATGGTCTACGCAGTTTCTGATGAGGTGCAGCATTGGGTCCACCATCTGTTCTCTAACGCGTTTATCCAGGGTGGTGTCTGCTCCAGAGATATTTAATGAGATCTTCTTGCCGAGTTTGTGGCTTAAATCCCGGACCATGCGTGGGTATCTGTCGAAGAGTTGACTTATGGGTAGCATACGCATCTTCATAATGCCGTCTTGGAGGTGGTTTAAAATGCGGCTCATGGTGGAGGTCTGCTCACCCATACGTATCATTACCTCCTTGAACTCCTTGAGCTCCCGGCTTGGCAGACCCTTGGATAAGAGATTTCGGTGTATGTCTCTCATCTGATCTGCCATCTGTTTCATGCCTGCCCTTAGCACTACCAGCTCTCCTACATCCCCTAAGAGCTGATCGACTCGTGAGAGATCGATCCTTACTGTCTGAGTGGCGGTGGGTGTCGCCGCCTCAGGTTGTGGTTGGATGGCTGTGTCCCGTGTCTCTTTTGTGTGTGGTTGCTCTGTGGAAGCAGATGTAGGTCTGAATGATTCCTTTTGAGATGGCTGGTTAAATGTAATGGGCGTGGCAGGGGGCGTGGACATATCAGAGAAGGCATTGTCAAATATGTCGTCATCCAGAAGGCCCTGTGGGCCTTCTACGGAGGCTGGTTTATTCCAAGCAGTTATGTCGTCATCTGATTTGGCTTCTGGTCTTGTTTCTGTGGTCCTGCTCTCCTGTAGTCCTGTCTTTTCCAGGCTATTGTCCAAGATGTTGTCTTGGAATAGACCATCTAAGACATCGTCCAGTTCGGAGATGCTGCCAATGGATATCTCGTCCCGTGCGCCGTATTTGGCCTCAAACCTTTCGGCAAGACCCGGTAACATCTGTTGCAATCTCTCCCATAGATGTTTGAGCGGGCTTGTAACCAGGCATGCACCGCTATGACAGGCAGTAAGGGCCTCGGTCAAGCGCTCCATCCACTCATCCATCAGGGTGACCACCTCCATGTAATCCATGTAATGGGCTGAATTTCGAATGGCCTCTATGGATTGCTGGCACTCAGTTATCCATAACTCATCAGCCATCTCCGGCATCTGGGCAAATGGCGCGGATTTTTCTGCAACGAAATCTAAAAAGATGCTATACAGTTCCTGATCGTCTTCTTCAAGAAAGGTTGGCAATGAGTCAGGGGATTGGACCATCACATCTTCTGTTTCCCCGATCAATGGTCTGAACAGGTCCAGCAGCTCTTGATAGAGTTTTTCCAACTCACTGCGTGAAATCTCCTCTCCCAATTCCGAGATGGTGTCTTTGTGTTTTTTCAGGGTCTCCAGCAGGTCTTCAATGCCTACATAGTTTGTCATGCGCTCTATGTCAGAGATGATTCGCATTACCTCTGTTTTAGGTGCAAGATCATTTTGCAAAAGGGTGGAAAGTTGCCAGAGCAGGCCCTTGAGCTCGTCTTTGTATATGGATAACAGCTCTTCATCCTCATCATTTTCAAGGTTTTCATTCGATATCTGATCAGATATCTGGGTCTCGGTCTGCAGTCTTTCCGAAATATGGGCCATGGTTTCCATTGTAGATCCTTGGGTTTCTATCTCTTGGTCTGCATGTTCCTCGCCGAAGTGTTCAAAGCTGTCCCTCAGGTCTGAAAAATCCGTTTTTTCTTCTCCTTGTTCCTCTACCTCAGTTATAAGTGTTTTTATGGCATCGACCCCTTGGAATATGATGGCGATGCCTGATGCGTCCATTGTCGTTTCCCCCCTTCTGATGCGATCAAATAGGTTCTCCATGGCATGGGCCAGTTTGGATATGGAAGTGAAGCCCATATAGCCGGCAGAGCCCTTGATTGTATGGGTGTTGCGGAAACAGGCATCCAGCAGGGAGCGATTGGCGGGATCATGTTCCAGGACCAGCAAATTATTCTCCAACTCGTGTAGATTGTCCTGCGCCTCGGTCACAAACTCCTTAAGCATTTCCTTGTCAATAGTCATGATGCCTCCTTGATTCCTATATCGATTTCATCCTGTTGTATTTTAAGGGGAAACTTGTTATAGTAAGGTGAGTAAACGGTTATATTCATCTTTTTTCAAAAAGGCCAATGCCCCAATGGTCTTGGCCTGTTCTTTAATATCTGTGTCAGAAACCAGACTCATGAAGATGATCTGTGCCTCGGGATGTCGTTTCTTGATATGTCTGGCAGCCTCTATGCCGTCCATTCCCTTCATAGTGATATCCATAATTACAAAATCCGGTGACAGTTCGTTATATAGGTCAATGGCCTGGTTACCGTTTTCAGCCTGGCCTATTACCGTATGTCCTGCTTTCATAAGGGTTTCTACTATGCGTTTTCTCATGAAACTTGAGTCATCAACTACCAATATTCGTGACATCCGTTCCCCCTTTTCTATACGAATTTTGTTATCAGGTAGCCATCATGATTTCAGCTATCTTCGCAGGGTCTATGTTGGCCTCTTCCAGTTCCAGGGCTGCTATCTGTAATAGTGGTTCGGCAAAGATGGCTGAATCTGCATGTTGTAAGAATATATGGCCTCCCTGTGTAACTACCTCTTGCAAGCCTGTTTCCAGATCCAATCTGGTGCCGCTTAGAATCAATATATATAAGTTGATACCATAGTGTTTGCTTGCGTCGCTCAGGAATATATTGAAATCCGGCGGTTCATTGTCTTGGTTGATAGAGGCAATCAACTGTTCCTGATGGTAGGCAAGTCTCCAGGTGTATTTCCACGAGGCGATCTTACAGGCATTACCATATATAATATCACCATTTTCCATGGCTGATAGATGAAAACAGAAGGAGTTGGCCAGATAGGCCGTAAAAGGTTTAAGAAATCCCTCTGCCATGTCCTGAAATATTACTATGCCGATTCCGTCCAGAACACATAGACCAGGTAGGAGGCGTTGTATCTCCAGAATCCCTCCAATGCCCCCAAAGATCACCAGTAGTTTTTTTTGGCCGCTGGACTCTCTCTTTTTTGTTCATGCCAGGCATTACATACTTGGCCCTGCTTATATGCCCCAGGGAGTAATGCCTGACATCCTGCATATGTCTTTTGAGCCTATATATGCACTCGGTCCACTCTGGTTCAGAAGTGGGTTTGGGGAGATAATCCACTGCGCCAAGCCGCAGAAATTCCATAATTTTAGGCAGGGTGCCTGAGCCCATGGAACTAATCAACAAAACAGGCGCAGGTGAACGGATCATGATATTTTTCAACAGCAGATCCCCAGCCATTACTGGCATGGTGATGTCAATGGTTAAAAGGTCAGGTCTTATGGTCTTTAAAAGTCTGAGGGCTTCCTTGCCGTCAACAGCCTTGCCTATCACCTTGGCATTGCATTGGTCTGTCAAGACCTTTTCCAGGACATTGATGAAAAAACGCGAGTCATCTACGATCATGACCTCCGTGGTCTTGGCATTGGATGATGCCGCCCTTTCATCTGTCCTGCGCATGGCCTCCATGAGAAGGGCGTGCCATGGGGCATGGATGGTCTTGGTTATATCGGAGGCATCTGTAACAAGAAATGTCCCATCCCTCCAACAGAGCAGTTCATAAAAGGCCTCTTCGCCGGCGACCTGGCTGTCTTTTATTGCAGCATTTGCGATCTCTCCGTCCATAAAATAGATGGCGCCCATTCCTTGTTGCGACTTGAGGAGGATTTTTTTATTACCACAAGGCACTTGGCATAACATCTGAACCAGATCAGGGATGGCTATACCGGTTAACATCCCACAAAATCCCTCTGTTTTTGTATGGAGCTGTTCGAGAATGGGAAAGATGTCTTGTTCAGCCATATGTTGCTACCTTTTGAGGGGGATGCCCAAGGCTTATGACGGCCAGGAGACTATAGCAGCTGATAGTTCGGCCAATGAACAGGTTTTGGCGTTTTCTATATGCCCTGCCGCCTCAGGCAGCTCTGGTGCAAGACATGTTTCAGGGCTTTGTGCTAGTACCATGCCACCGCATCTGGTCAGTTCCTTGGCTCCCTCCAAACCCTCCATCCCATCACCGGATAGGAAGACCGCTAGCCCTCTGGGCCCGAAGTGTTCGCTGACAGAATAGAGGAGTAGGTCCAGACCACTTTCCATGCCCATGAGCTCGGAACGTTTATTCAACAATAGATACGTATCATCACCCCTGTATTCAAGCCGAGCCGATTCTGACATGCTGACCAGATAGATGTTGCCGGATTGGAGACGGGTTTCCTGGAGACCTCTTACTACAGGACATGGCATATACGCCTTGAGATATTCGGCAAAGGGTCCTACATACTGGGGCGCAACCCCAAGGAAGATTAGAATAGGATTTATAGGAGGAGCGCTCATGTTAGGCAGCAAAGAAAGGAGTGAGGCATAACCTCCGGTGGTGGCGCCTATAACCACTATACCTTTTTCTTTTGCAGGTGTTACAGATGTCAAGACCCTTGCCCGTGTCTTAAGTCTGAGATAACGAGCTGCATCCAGCTTTACACGTGCCGCCCTTTTTAGCCTGTTTTTTAAGATATTGGCCTGAGTAAGGATGCTGTCGGCCTCTCCTGTGTCAGCTCTGGAGGGTTTTTGAAAAAAATCCACTGCCCCATATCGTAAGGACTCAAAGGTAATGCGAGACCCCTCCGCGGTGAATGCACTCAACATCAAAACCGGTACAGGGAATCGGATCATTATATGTTTGAGGACTGTGATTCCGCTCATGCCAGGCATGTGAATATCCAGGGTGCAGATATCACAATGGGCTTGGGGGATCAATTGCAACGCCTCCTGCCCACTCATGGCACGACCTACTATTTCTATTTCAGGGTCATCCTGGAGCATCTTCTCGATGGCCTTACATAGCAGCGGCGAGTCATCAACAATAAAGACCCGCACAGGGGCGTTTGGGGTGTCGGTGGTGGTATTCCTGTTCATGGCGTTACCTCCAATGGCTCAATAGTTTTGTCAAGATAGTTATCCATGGTATCTTTTTTTTTCGGGTGATAGGAGATCAGATAATTTTACTGTACTGCTTCCAGGTTGCTCCTGGTTTGTAGTCTCTTCGACTGTCTCTGCCGTGAATTTTAGACGACGGCTGAAGATATCCAGCCGATTCCAAAGGTCATTTTCGGTCTGCACTGGAATGGCTGCACCAGATTCAATGGCATAGCGTGAGGCGGTCGGGTATATACAGATATCAGGTGACATGGCCAGGCTGGTTCCTCCTGCAGCCAAAACAGCTGCCATCCCCTTTACTCCTGTTTCTGACGGCCCGCCGAACAATACGACTAAGGACTTTTCACCCAGTTTTCCTGCCACGGTCAGAAGGAATAGATCCAGGTCATCGTTAGGGGCGAGACGATAAAAATGTGCTACACCCTGTTCGGAGCAGAATCTACTATATATATCACAGGAGGCATCCTCAAAACCTTCTTCCTGGGTAGAGATACATAGCAGCCCTCTTTCATCCACACGAATGCCCCATGGAACATGTCTACTGAGTGCAGTGGCATAGGATTTGAGGACCTCAGGGGGCATGTCGTGGATCACCAGGATGGAGACCGGCAGAGAGGATTTTAGGTGCACGAGAGTCCGCATGACCTGACCGCAGGCACCTTTTAAGGCAAGGAATATCAAAAGACCGCTGGCAGGCCCTGTCAGAGGAGCTGGCGATATCATAGGCATTCGCAGACGTGCGCGTTTTATGTGCTTAACATCTACTGTTACAGCTTGTTTTACTGCTGTACATAGTTGCTCAGCCTGAGAATGTATGTCCATAGAGATAGTGCCAGAGGGTTTTTGTAAAAAGTCCACGGCTCCCAGCTTGAATGCCTCCAGGGTGACAGGTCCATAGCCCCCCATGCCGCTTATCATGATGATGGGTCGGGGATTTTTAACCATGATGTATTTGATGGCGGTTATGCCATCCATTACAGGCATGTCTACATCCATGGTTATTACGTCCGGCGACAGAAGCTCGATAGCCTCGAGGGCCTCTTGTCCATGGCTGGCTACGCCTACTACATTGATTTCAGAATCCTTGGAAAAGATATCTACCAGTGCCCGCCTCATGAAAGCCGTATCGTCAACTATTAGCACCCGTACTGGATCTTTTAAATTTGCCAATGCTTACCTCCTGTTGAATCCCTCATGATATAGCCTTTACTGTACGACAGACAGAATGGATTCTTCCTGTCTATGTAGACAACACTTCATCCCACGCCTTTTCAATCTCATCCTTTTGTTCCTTCATGTAATTAGCTATATTTTTTATGATGTCTTGTGGAAGAGCTAATATCTTAGGGATCAAAAGACGATTATCCGTATCCTCACCATGCCATCCGATTTGTAGTTTTTTGCACAGTTGGTCTGCTAAAAACAAGACCGCAGCTTGGGGCATGTAAGGCCCTGCCCCCTGTGGTCTGTGATGATAACGAATGGCTTCCACGAACAATTCGCTCAATTGCCATCGATGGGCCAGGTAAGCCCCTATCTCTGTGTGAGGCATACCGGCCTTTTCTTCCGCTGCATAGAGGTTTTTGATGCCATTGTTGGCCCTTAGGAGTTCCCTCATCTCATTTGGGAAATAAAGGCATTGCAAAAAACGACCGATATCGTGCATGATGCCAAGGGTGAATATCTCTTCAGGATCTATACCGGGTATATGTTGGGCAAGTTTTTGGGCGGCTGTGGCCACTGCAACACAATGCAGCCATAGATCCTTGGTCTTGAATTCCTCAAATCCCAGATCACCCGTCACCATGGTTGTCAGGGAGAGACCTACTACCAGATTGCGAACCTCTGCAAATCCCATAATTACTATGGCCCTTGCTATACTGCTGATCTTCCCGGGCATCCCATAATAGGGAGAATTGGCTACCTTCAACAGCTTAGCCGTGAGCAGAGGGTCTTCCTTGATGATGGTTTCAATGGTATCTGCGGTTGAGGAGTCTCTGGCCAATTCATTCAAGACCTTGTTGAGCGTGTTAGGGATGGATGGAAGGTCTCGAATGCTATTTAATCGTTCCACCAGAGAGACTTGCATCTGTTAGGCACCCCTTCTAATAAAATGTCCTCATAATAAAAAATCAAGAATAATTATCAGATACTATCTACATTTTTCTATTGTACAACCTTTTGGCAAGAATTTCACTTGAAAAAAATCCAATTACATAATAAAAAACAAATTGGATTGTAGCAATCAGGTTAATAAATAAAAATACAATTAAATAAGTCGGCGGGTGTTTTTATAATATTATAATGCATTTTTTTAATTATGGAGTTTAAAAATGGGAGATCTCGTTTTAACCACTGCAAAATTGGATGCTATTCGGGCACAATTGGAGAATAATCTCATCGCAGCAGGTATCCATTTGGTTTTGTTGGTGGATAGTGCTGGAAATATAATTGTTAGTTGCGGCGAACACTTATATGGCATTGATATTATTT
>Ga0124941_1031772_pt1 | contig 7720 bp, 9 predicted proteins | sample YNPNP_0400MetaT_FD_92941 | JGI IMG/M metagenome (GOLD analysis project Ga0124941, IMG submission 92941) | Anoxygenic and chlorotrophic microbial mat microbial communities from Yellowstone National Park, USA - YNP NP_0400 MetaT (Metagenome... ... | reverse complement strand
TGGTCCCTTTTTGGGATCAAGGGCTTTTTCTTTTATTGATGGCCCTTGCATTTTAATAGTTTGACAGCAAGAGAAATAAGGTTTAGTGTTTTTTCACCTGGGCTCCTACATGAAGGGAATCCGGGAATATTTTTATTTTTGGAGGGAGAAGATGAGGGCAACAAAGAATCTTTATGTATCCATTGACTACATTTTATCTCTGGATTCGGGGGAGATAATAGACAGATCAGAACCTGAAAGGCCATTGGGCTTCATATTCGGAAACGGCCAGATCATTTCCGGCCTGGAGAAGGCATTGGAAGGCAAGGAGCCTGGGGAAAGGATTCAGGTTGTGGTGGAACCTGAGGATGCCTATGGCATGCCACTAAATGACCTGTTTAGGGAGATACCCATACAAAATTTCCCCAAGGGACTCAAATTGGAGCCGGGTATGAGCTTTGAGGTGAGAAGCGCACAGGGCCCCATGATGTTTAGGATCCATGAAATCCTTGGGGATACCGTTGTGGCGGATTTTAATCACCCCTTGGCAGGGGAAAGGCTTCACTTTGATGTTACTGTGGTGGATGTAAGGGAACCGTCCCCAGAAGAGTTTGCCACTCTTTTTGGAGGCTGCTCGCCACAGGGATGTGGCACCTGCTCGTCAGGGTGTGAATAAAAAAAGGGCGAGGATCCCTCGCCCTTTCAAAATCTTACGCCTTTAATGCATTCCAGCCTTTGGAGGCAAAGACCCTTCCGTCCCTTGTGATCAAGAGGTACTGGCAAGGGTATGTGTCCTCAAAGCCTTTGGCCTTTGAAGGTCCCATAACAAACAGGGAAGTGGAAAGGGCATCTGCCTCTTTGCATGTCTTTGCCACCACTGAAGCGCTGTCCAATTCCAATGGTGACCTCCCACTATAGGGATCCACGATATGGTGAAATAGTCTTTCGTTGTCATAAAAGACCTCGTAGTTCCCGCTGGTGGCAATGGCCCCTTGGCTTAGAGAGATCACATCGGGGTAATTCCTGGTCTTCTTGGGATCCTCTATGGCAATCTTCCAGGGCCCACCTTCCTTCCTTTCACCAGAAACCCTGATATCTCCTCCTGCATTTATCAAAAAGTCCCTTACACCCAGATGGGAGATCCTCTCAGCAGCCCTATCCACTATAAAACCCTTTGCAATCCCGTCCAGGGTAATACCCATGCCATGCCTTTTAAAGGTAACATCAGAGCCTGCTATGTTAATATGCTCTGTGCCCACTCTCTTCATGGCATCGGATATCTCTTCTTCATTTGGAACGCTTCCTTTTTTAAATGCATCCTCATACACATCCAAAACGGGTTTTACTGTAATGTCAAAGGCGCCTCCTGTGATCCTATTAAACCTTATGGAATCACTTACCATTGAGATCACCTCAGGTGGAAGCGCTTTGAGACTGCCTTCGTGATTCAGCAAGGCCACAGGACTTTTTGAATCAAACCTTGAAAGCAAACCTTCAAGCCTTCTTATCTCCTCAAAGGCCGCTCCTATGGCCTCATCTGCCTTTTCCTTGGACTCATCCACCACGGTGATGCTCACCACCGTACCTATGAGGAGATTGGTTCTGCTCACCTTGTACCTAATTTTGTCAAATCTAACCGCCTCACTCACATTTGGTAGCATGACACCGCTTGCCAACCCAAGGAAGAGGGCAGCAGATCTCTTTATGAATTCCCTCCTATTTACATCAAAATCCATTATGCCACCTCCGCTTTTGCCTGGTTTTCATAAGCTTTCATAGCAGCTATTGGCGAAAACTTTCTAAATATGCCCCTGGGGCATTTCTCCACACACACCTCATTGCAGTCAGGGCCATATTCCATGCAGATCTTGTGATCCACCATCACCACGTTATCCTGAATCCTAACCGCCTTTGCAGGACAAACCTTAACACACATCTTACAAGAAATACAACCCACCTGGCAGGTTTCTTTTACTGTTTTTCCTGGATCCTTTGAAACACAAGGGACCCAAACCCTTCCTTTGGTGGGCATTAGCTCTATGATACCCTTTGGACAAGCCCTCACGCATGAGCCGCATCCCACACAAAGCTCTGGATCCACCTTTGGAAAGCCATCCTGGATATTTATGGCACCAAAGGGGCATGCCTTGGCACAGTCCCCAAAGCCAATACATGAATACATGCAAGCAAAATTTCCCTGAAATGCCTGTTTTGCAGTGGCACACCTCTTTTCACCGATGTATGTGAACCTCTCCCTCACCTGGCCTTCCACCCTACTACACCTAACTGAGGCCACCATGTTTTCAACCGTTGCCATCTTTTTGCCGGTAATCTCTGCCACCATCTTGGCCACTTGCTCCTTTCCCGGGAAACAGAGGTTTGGTGGCACATCGGGATCGTTTACCACTGCCTCTGCATAGCCCTCACAACCGGGATAACCACATCCACCACATTGGGCCCCTGCCAGTACCTCCAAGACCTCTTCCACCTTTGGATTCCCTTTCACATGAAATTTATGCGCGGCAAGGGCAAGGCCAATTCCAAAAAAAAGCCCAATGCATCCAAGTACTGCAAGGCCTCCCAGGGCCAGATTCAATAGCTCAGGGTTCATATCTCCTCCTTAAAATAATGCCATGCCTGAAAATCCCATGAAGGCCAGGGCGAATAGTCCTGCGGTGACAAAGGCAATAGGCAGGCCTCTAAAGGAAGGTGGCACAAGTGCCAACTCAAGCCTTTCTCTCACAGAGGACATCAGGAACAAGGCCACCAGAAAGCCAAGCCCTGCACCCAAGGCCAACATAAAGCTCTCAATGGCATTGTATTCGTTGTCAGCAAGTATTAAGGGTACTGCAATGATAATACAGTTGGCTATCACCAAAACCAAGTACACCCCAAATGCCTTGAATAATATCGGATTTACTTTTCTAAGAATCGTATCCACTGCCTGCACAGAAAGGGATACCATTCCAATGAACACCACAACCTGCAGAAAGTTTAGATGAAATGGCTTGAGCACAAATTGATACAAAAACCACGACATCATCGCAGAAAATACCATTACTATGGTGAATGTTATACCCATTCCTATTGCAGTGCTCTTTTTTCTGGAAGTCCCAAAGAACACACACAGACCTAAATATTTTGTGAAGACAAAGTTGTTAACCAACATGGCACCAAAAAGAATGGAAAAAAGAAATCCTAAGTAAAACTTTTTCACTGGAACACTAATCGGACCCAATGTCTTGTCTTTAGTCTTGACGGTTTTCATGTCCACAACATGGACTTCATTTTTATCCAACTCATGGGCCATTGTGAGAATCACTGTTCTTTTGTCGGCCAAAAGCTCAGCCTGCTTGATCTGCAGCAGAATATCAGGATTTATCTTCTGATACACCCTATAGCTATCTTTGTTTTTAGCCCATGTTTCATCCACCTCTTCTGCAAAGACAAGCTTTATCATGTCGGTTTTTTCAAAACTCGCCTTTTGTACAAACCTTTCTCCTTCTGCAAAGGCATTATTGCTCAAAATAAGGCATATAAGAAGGGCTAAAAGCACTCTAATGCGCTTCATCTCTTCCCCCCTTTACTTTTCATCTTAAATTCAACATAATTAAAGATGGCCATCATAAGTCCTATGCAAAAAAACCCCGCGGCCGGTAGCACAAAGAACAAAAGGGGTCTAAAGTCCAAGATCTTGTAACCAAACAAGGTGCCCATCCCCAAAAGCTCCCTTACAAAGCCTATGCTCATCATTCCAAACATAAACCCAAGCCCCATCCCTAAGCCATCCCAAAAGGACTTCACCACATTGTTCTTGCAGGCAAATGTCTCAAGCCTCATGGTGATTATGGCAAAGGCCACGATGAGTTTTACAAATATCCCCATCTCCTTGTAAGCCGCAGGCACATATGCAGCCAGTATCATGTCTATCACTGTCACCCAGGTGGCGATGGTAAAGGTATAGGTGGGGATACGAATCCTGGGATGTATGTAGTCTTTTATCAAGGCGATGGTACAGCTGGAAAAGACCTGCACAAATGTAACTGCCGTACCCAACAATAGCCCGTTCATCATAGTTGTGGTAAGTCCCACTGCAGGACACATGGAAAGTGCCAACCTGAATATGGGATTCTCGTTCAAAAGGCCATTGAAGAAAAGCTCACTATTTGTCTTGGTGGTAGCTGCCATATCCCCTCCTCAAAATGCGGGATTAAGACCTTGGGAGGCTAACACCTTCTCAAGGTTTTGAAATCTGTAGGCAAAATTTCTAACTATGTTTTTTACACCCTCTGTAACCGCCCTACTGGAGATGGTGGCGCCGGTAAGGGCATATATCTCCCTATCCTTATACTGTGAAAGTGCCTTCTCTTGCTCTGAAGAGACATGCCCTCTGGTGGCCTCCAAAACCTTTCTATACTCATCGGGTAGAGGTTCTTTCACAACCTTTAACTCCACCAATTTTGAAAAGGGCTTTCCCACAAACTGGTTCTTAAAATAATCCTGGGTAATCTCTCCTCCTAAGCCAGGATCCTCCTCATGTTCCATGATCTCCAAGCCTTTTATGGTGTATTCAGGAGAAAGGGCCAACATTACCTTGATCACCGTCTTAAATCCAGGGAACCTCCCAGGCAGTAAAAAGGCGATCCTCTCATTTCCTTTTTTTGCCAAGATGATTGCATCTCCAAAGGAGAGCTTAACTCCCTTCCCCAAGGTCTGCTCCAAGGCCTTTTGCCTCTCTTGCTCTTCCATGGCCTTATCCATGGCCAGGTTCAGATCCAGGGCCTTCTTAAACTCTCCTTCCTGGCTCATGATCAAGAGCTTGAACACCTCTTTTCCGTCCTTAAAGACAGGCACGATGTAACCCAAATCCTTTCTTTCAGGGTCCTTTGGATCTTCCAAGGTGTACCTGTAAATACTTACAAACCTCAGATCCTGGGGTGCAGGATTTCCCTTACCAAAGCCCAATAATCCCAGCATGGTTTCCTGAAAACGCAGATGCTCGTTTTCCTGTTTCTTTTCGTGGGTTAGTGTAAACACCCCTCCCATCACAAGACCTGCCAGGACACAGGTTATTATGAGCCCTATGATGATCCTGATGATGTTTTTCATTTGAGACCTCCTTTGGGAGGAGCAAAACGTTTGGGTCTAAACCACTGATCCAGGGCAGGTGTCAGGGGATTCATGAGTAGGATCGCATAGCACACGCCCTCCGGATACCCTCCCTTGAGCCTTATCAAGACTGTCAAGGCGCCGGCACCGATGCCAAATATGATCTTTCCTGTGGAGTAATTGGGAGATGTCACATAGTCTGTGGCCATAAAGAAGGCACCCAACATCACTCCCCCTGTGAGAACTGCGATGATGGGATCTCCTTGAAAAAATCCTTCGCCCCCGAAGATCCATGAAAGCACTCCTACGGTGACAATCATAGAGACGGGTATGTGCCAGGTGATGTAACCTTTGTATAGCAGGTACAACCCCCCTATCAATATGAGTAAGGCAGAGGTCTCTCCTATGCACCCAGGCATGGACCCGAACAGAAAGTCCAGATAAACCTTACCTTGGGAGCCGTACTTTTCAAAGAGGGCTGGAAGCCCATAGTGTTTTATGATATAAAGGGGTGTGGCTGAGGAGATGGCATCCACTTGCGGTGCTTGTGTGAGATAAACCTCCGGCCTTACCCAGGCAGAGGTCATGGCCACAGGGAAGGTGGCCACCAAAAATGCCCTGCCTATGAGCGCAGGATTAAAGATATTATAGCCTAATCCTCCCATTAGCTGCTTGGCGATATAAATTGCCACCACACAGCCCAGTATAGGAGTCCAAATGGGTACCCCAGGTGGGATTGTGTATGCCAAAAGGATCCCTGTGATTACAGCGCTCCCATCCTTCACAGTAATCGGCCTCTTTAAGGCCTTTTGGGTTATCCACTCGGTGGCCACACAGCCCAATACGCATACCAAAGTGATCAAAAGGCTTCGAATACCAAAGAGAAAGATGGACCAAATCAAGGGAGGTATGAGGCAAACCACCACCGTCCACATTATCCTCTCAACACTATCTCCTGCCCTAATATGGGGAGATACTCCCACAGAGAGCCTTGGTACCTCTGCTTCCTTAAAGACAGTCACCTGTTCTTCCATTTTGGGAACCTACCTTTTGGCCTTAGTCTTTGCGTATCTGATAAACTGCACAAGGGGACGCTTTGCAGGGCATACATAGGCACAAGAACCGCACTCAAAACACTCGAACACCCCAAACTGACCGGTCTCCTGTGCCCTGTCTGCCTCCACATAGATCCCGATTTCATTGGGCATAATACCCATAGGGCAAGCGTCCAGACACCAACCGCATCTAATACAGCCCTTGTAAGGGCTTTCATCCACTTCCTCTTTGGTGAGGAAGAGTATGCCCGAGGTGGTCTTTGTCACAGGAATATCCAGCGTGGGTACGGCAAAACCCATCATTGGGCCGCCCACCACTACCCTTCTTAGGTCTTCTCTGGTCCCGCCCAAATAATCCACCACATCTTTTATCTTTGTGCCCACGCGTATGAGGAGATTGGCCGTCCTGTTGATGCCCTTTCCCGTAATTGTCACCACCCTCTCATACAAAGGTTTACCCAATGCCACTGCCTCGTATATGGCATATGTGGTGGCCACATTCTGGACCACAACCCCCACATCAAAGGGAAGCCCAAAACCAGGCACCTTTCTCTGTGTGATGGCGTATATAAGCTGCTTTTCAGACCCTTGGGGATACTTGGTCTTTAGCACCACCACCTGGATTTCGTTGTCCTCTTTTCCCTTGTCCACTGCCTCCCTAAGTGCTCTGATGGCATCGGGTTTGTTCTCTTCCACCCCTATAAAGCACCTCTTTATCCCCAAGATCTTCAAGATAATCTTGGCTCCTTCCAAGATCTCCTTGGACCTCTCCCTCATGAGGGCATGGTCTGTTGTGAGGTAAGGCTCACATTCTGCCCCATTTAGGATCAATGTATCTACCCCGGCCTCCTTTGGGGGGGAAAGCTTTATATGAGCGGGGAAACCTGCCCCTCCCATGCCAACAATGCCTGCTGCCTTCACCTTCTCCAAGAGCTCTTGGGGAGAATTGTTCCTCCACTCCGTGGGCTGATAGGTGATGGGTGCACTGTCCCTATCCACTTGGATATTTACCGCAAGCACCTTTGCTCCCATGGGATTTAGGCATTCTTCCACAGCTTTAACCTTTCCCGATACACTGGAATGCACCACAGCGCCCATGCCTGATTCAAGGGCGCCCAATAAGTCTCCTTCCTTTACTTCATCGTTTTTCTTTACCAATGGTTTGCACGGAGAACCAAAGTGCTGAGAGAGGGGTATGCTTACCTCTTGGGGAAGAGGCATTACCTCTATAGAATTTTTCTCACAAAGCTCCTTCCTCTCAGGGGGATGCACTCCCCCTTTGTAAAAAGTCAAAGCGCTGTTATCCATGATTAAGGCCCCAGAATTGGGAATTGTAGATACGGCAGGTTTTTTAACCCATACACAATAAGAAAGTCAAGCAAAAAAAATTTTTCCGATCTGCAGTAGAATTTTGATCTCAACAATATCTCAGATGGCATAGTTTGTAATAACGCATACATGGTTTTGTTCGCCTAACAAAATGTTAACCAAATTTAACAAAAACCTCATTAACTGTAGAATGCTCACAAAAAAGTCCTTACAACCACAGTTCAACGAGAAATGACATGACATTTGTG
>Ga0124941_1009839_pt1 | contig 7763 bp, 6 predicted proteins | sample YNPNP_0400MetaT_FD_92941 | JGI IMG/M metagenome (GOLD analysis project Ga0124941, IMG submission 92941) | Anoxygenic and chlorotrophic microbial mat microbial communities from Yellowstone National Park, USA - YNP NP_0400 MetaT (Metagenome... ... | reverse complement strand
CTGGAGTTTGGCTTGCCCACATTATACTAGGTTTGCCCATTTTGAGGAGGGTATTCGGATAAAATTTGTCTGCTCGTTTTTGCAGTGGAGTCATAGATGATAGGAACAAGGCAATGCAAGAATTTTTTGAATTCAGCCTTGGGGCAAGAGTGTTGTACCAGATCGGGCTGGCCGGTGAACTGGGTCAGGTTATCAGCAGTTCGTTCCCGCAACGTCGGGCCTTCATTGTCGCCGATAAGGGCGTCGTACAGGCAGGATTGCTCGATCCTATTCAGACCGGCCTGGCGCCCATCGAAGTGGTCGGGATGTTCGACGATGTACCGGCCAATTCCTCTGTCGCCAAAGTTGCTGAAGGCGCCGAACAGGCACAGGCCGCCGACGCCGATCTGATCATTGCCGTGGGAGGTGGTAGTCCTATCGATACTGCTAAAGGGATCCGCATTCTACTCACCCTTGGCGGATCGATTCCCGACTATGAAGGGTATAACGTGATTGACACGCCACTAACCCCACTGGTTGCCATCCCAACGACCGCCGGTACCGGTAGTGAAGTAACCCCCATCGCGGTTATTCTCGATGAAGAGAGTCAGCGAAAAATAAGTATTGTTAGTCGCTACCTTACGCCCACCTTGGCCATCCTTGATCCGTTACTGACCCGCACGTTACCACCACGCCTGACAGCAGCCACCGGAATGGATGCCCTCTCTCACGCGATTGAAACGTATGTCTCGACCGAGAACAACCCCCTCAGTGATAGCCTGGCCCTGGCCGCTATCGACATGATTGCCACTCATCTGCGCGATGCTGTACACGACGGCGAGAATATCGAGGCGCGGAGTCAGTTGTTGATCGCAGCCACTATGGCCGGTATCGCCTGTGGGAATAGTCTCTTCGGTGTGGTGCATGCGCTATCACACGCCGTTGGCGGAAAGTTCCCCGTCCATCACGGCACAGCCAACGCGATCTTCTTGCCACCAGCGATGCGTTTCAATAGCGAAGTAGTACCCGATCGCTATGTGCGTATTGCCAGAGCTATGGGCGTCAATGTTGGTGGCCGCAGCAACGCTGAAGTAATTGCCGATGGTATTGCAGCCGTGCGGACGCTGACGGCAGATTGTGGTCTACCAACAAAACTGCGCGAGGTGGGTGTACCGCGTGAAGCACTCCCTGAATTGGCGGAACTGGCTGCCGTTGAACCGGCGATTTTCAACAATCCACGACCGGCTCCCCCCGCAGAACTGCTGGCAATGCTCGAAGAAGTGTGGTGACGAGAACGAAGCTGGAGCAGTCACACCGCTTGCTCCAGCATCCGTTCATAGACTACCGATGACCTACCTGACAGGATTGTTAGCAGACAAAGAGACGCAGCCACATTCCGGGTAGCTGCGTTTGGCACTCGGCACCACTGGCACGGTACATTACTCCTGAGCAACATCATCACGTGCGCTTGCGACCCGATGCGCAAACAGTTTTTGAAATTTCGCTACCTTTGGCGCCACCACAAACTGACAGTAAGGCTGATAAGGGTTCCGCACAAAGTACTCTTGGTGGTAGTCTTCGGCAGGGTAGAATGTCGTAGCCGGTACGATCTCGGTCACAATGGGATCGCGAAAAACCTTCTGTTCGGTCAGTTCACGCACCAGTTGCTCGGCGATCTGACGCTGTTCTTCAGAGTGATAAAAGATGGCCGAACGATACTGCGTTCCGACATCGGCTCCCTGCCGATTCAGCGTGGTCGGGTCGTGAATACTGAAGAAAATTTCGAGCAACTCACGGTAGCTAATCTGTTCCGGATCAAACGTGATCTGTACCGCCTCGGCATGACCCGTCTTACCACTACAGACCCGTTCATAGGTCGGGTTGGCGACATGCCCACCGGTATATCCGGACACGACATCTTTTACACCCTTGACCTGATCGTACACCGCTTCCAGACACCAAAAGCATCCACCGGCTAAGGTAGCCGTTTCGAGAGCCATAACAAAACTCCTTTGTTCAAATCTTCACCTGTATGTAGTCTACCTCAGTTTACCGGTGGATGCAGGGCAAAAAAGTTCACATTGGTGTTTCTCTATCCTGTCCAGTAAAACCAGGAAAGATAGGAACAGGCGTGGGGGCGAGAGCAAAAAGAGTAGTGCAAAGGGATGCGTGCCCTCCGCGGCCCATCCCTTACATGCGCCGCATCAGCTCGATCAGAGCAGCCGCCAGCTTCTGCCCATCGTGGCGCAACACACGCACAGCGCGACTCTGCAGCGGATTATCAAGCGACGTTGTATACTGGATAACCGCCGCCGATAGATCGGCCTCGATAACCATACTCCCCTCGATAATCACCCCACGCTGACCATGCACATCCCCAGGCAGCGTTGCTACCTCTTCATAATCACTCGGATCAAGGTATACCGGCGTCTGATGGGCGGCAGCGTAGATGCGGGTCGTCTCTGGATCAATTCGTTGCGCATTCACCAATACGTAATCCGGGGTCAAACCGGCGTACTCCTTAATCACCCGAATATGGTCGGCTACGCGAAACCCACTCGTGCGCCCTGGTTCGGTCATCAGGTTACAGACGAAAATCTTCTTCGCGCTACTCGAACGCACTGCCTCAGCGAACTCCGCCAGGAGAAAATTGGGCAAAATACTCTCGAAGAGACTCCCCGGCCCTAAGATAATCGCATCAGCCTCACGCAGGGCCTCGAGGGTCACGCGCGTCAGCGGCGGTGGTACGGATTCCTTGTTCAAGTACAACCGACACACATATCGCTCGGCCAGCTCAGGATGGAGATGAATATGGCGTACATCGATCAGCGTTCCATCGTCAAGCTCGGCCACCACATCGAGCGGTTCTGGGGTTGGTACCACATAGTAGACATTCGGCTGGTTAAGCAGCCCCGACGCCCGATAATAATACTCAACCGGATCGGTGATCGGCACGATACAGGTCATCCGATCAACCTGTTCACTTAACCCGGCTAACACAAGCATGCCAGCGCCACCAGAGATCACGACAACGCGACGTGGCCGATGGGTGCGGTCGTAGCCTAACACCAGCTCACCGTCGGCGGGTACCTGTTGCGGTCGTGGGATCACCACCACACCACTAAGCTGCCAGATACCGCCAGCCAACACGAGCAGACCGATAACGAGGAGCAATATTCCGCGCCACGGACGGGGTAGAAATTGCAGGGTCAGCCACCAGACCACTTCAGGCAGACCTTCAACAGTACGGTAGGCGTGGATAAAAAGGTACGCAACTCCCAGCGATAGTAGCACGATGCCCACGAAGGTGAGCGAGAGCGACGGGATGAGATGGCGTAATGCACTCAGGCGATTAATAATCTGTTTCATGAACTTCTGCATTGTTTCCTGGCACAGAGGCCGCTGGTTGCCACTATCGGCTCTTCTGTCTTACCAGCGTATTACACCATGCGCAAAAGTTTACTCCTACTGAGCACCAAACTGCGACCGTAGTGCCGCGCAGAGCGTGCGGAGACCGCCATTGCTCCGTGCTGCCGCATCACAAAAGAACAAAGCGGCCAGCAACCCATCGGGGCAACTCCGCCAACGGCTCAGCACAACCTCACCGCTGGTCGTCATTGCCACTACCGGTTGGCGTTCGAGGTACAACCCATCACTGGCCAGCTCCAGCTTCATACCGGTGGCCTCCTGCCAGGCAACCAGTTGTCTAGGTTGGGCATGCAGGGGACTGTTAGGGGCCGGCGGTGGAGCGATGACCAATCCCCGCTGTCGGTAATGCGTTGCCAGATGACCGGCCAACAGCAGACTGGTCTCAAACGGTTCTAACACCTCACCACTCGGTTCGACGACCGCCAGTGCGGTACCATCGCCAGAAAGTGCCAGACCGAGGTGTGAGTCGCTCTCGCGCACCAGTTTGCGCAACCGATGCAGACTGGCTTCAAACGGGTGCGGTGCTCCCCGTCCAAACAACGGATCGGGATCACGATTAATCTCGATCACCCGTGTCTGACCACCTTCACCGAACAACATCGTGACCATCCCGGCAGTCGTACCGGCCATCGCATCGACAAAGAAAGTCATCGGCAGCCGCCGAATTGCGTCCAGATCAACAGCATGACGTAGTGACTCAATGTAAGGGGTTCGTATATCGATTGTTACCACATTGGGAGCAGGAGGTGGAAAGTCTACCGACGGTAAAGGATCACTGGCGGGATGGATGGTTAGCTGACTCTTATCATCGGCAATCAGGATCAACCCACCAATGTAGTATGGACGGTTACGCGCTGATACATAGAGTGCACAATCGGCTTGCTTCTGATCAAGGGCATAGTGGATTGCAGGCAGCGGTACCGGTGTGCTAGCGAGCAAGACGTTCACCCCCTTCGCTGCCAAGTCTTGGGCCAGCGTCTGTGCGAAGAAGTTTGCCAGAAAGCGTGTATCAAAGGCGATGAGACAACGGGCTGGCTGTTCGGCCAACGCTCCACCAACCGACATCGCCCGGCGACGCAGTTGTTCGAGAGTCAACCCGGCAGTGTACACTGCCTCCCAGGCCTGTAGGAAAGGGCGTCGATAGGCACTCATGCCAGTGTGCGAAACTCCTCGACGACGCTCAACATTTCATCGCGGATAGCTTGAACACGCTCCCACGTCTGCGCTTCAAAGCGGGTCGTAATTGCCGGTTCAGTATTTGAAGCCCGTACCAGCCCCCAACCATCGCCAAAATCGACCCTGACGCCATCGATGTCAATAATCGGGTATTTGCCAACAAACCGTGCACGCAAAAAGTCGATTACCGCAAATTTCCGCTCTTCCGGGAAGGGGATACGACCCTCATCAATCGATGGCAAGACCGGATACGGCGCGAGTGCCTCGGTCAGCGTTTGCCCCAACTCGTACAACGCATGCAGCAGCACCGCACCGGCGAAGGCGCCATCATCGAAGTAGCGACCAGGCCAGGGAAAGATCGTATGCCCGCTGAGTTCGCCACCCAGCACCGCATCAACGTCGCGCATCTTCGCCGAGAGACTGGTATAACCGGTCTTCCACATGATCGGTTCGCCGCCCAATGACCGAATTGCCTGTGGCAATACGGCGCTACACTTCACATCAAAGACGACCGGCCCTTTGCGTTTGGCCAGCAATGCTTGAGCCAGCACGATCAGATAACGATCGGCAAAGACCACATCACCGTTCCCGTCAACCACCCCCAATCGATCCCCATCACCATCGAGACCAATACCCAAATCGGCCCGCTGTTCACGCACAGTAGCCTGCAAATGACGGAGATTCTCGACCTTCAACGGATCAGGATGGTGATTGGGAAACGTTCCATCTGGCTCAATAAACAGCGGAATAACCTCAATACCCAAGGCTTCGTACATCGCTACTGCGAGCGGCCCGGCCACGCCATTCCCGCCATCCAGCACCACACGCGGACGATGCGTCCCAAAATCAAGCCAACGGCGTGCAGATTCGATATACGCTGGCCCAATATCAACCTGCTCGTAGTTCCCGTGACCCCGAATAAACTGACCACTGGCAGCAATCTGCCCTACCTCTTGAATTGCAGCCGACGGCAACGGCTCCGAACCAAAACGCGGTTCTGCGCGTCGCAACTTCAAACCATTAAACTCTGGTGGGTTATGACTAGCCGACACAATCGCGCCGGCATCGGCACCCAACGCTTCAACCGCAAAATACATTACCGGTGTCGCCACCATACCGATATCGATCACATCCATACCGGTGGCACGCAAACCGTTGATCAACGCCTCCTGGAAGCGTGGTGAACTCAGGCGAGCATCACGGGCTACCACAATCCGCTGCCGGCCCTCACGGCGAAAGAGGGTTCCGGTAGCCCGACCTAACCGTTCATAAATACCTTCATCGAGATCAACCTCGACGATCCCCCGAATATCATACGCCCGAAAAATCGTCTGATTGAGCGCTACACCCATGGTTTCCTCAAGTTGTGGACGACGTTCCCCAACGTCTCTGCTGCACAGATTGGGTTAGTTCGATCCTAGCCGAAAGCATGGTATCCGTCAAGGTAGAGAGATACTGTTAACCACAACTACGAGCACTAAGAAGTGATTCTTGTCTCAAAGCTAAATCAAAAACTCAGTTTTCTTATTGGGAACGTACCGTTTTCTTATTGGGAACGTACCGTGCCCATGCAACCATTGCGTGAGGGATTACCGATATTTTTCGTCCCTGCACCCACCCTACCCTTCCTCTCACCCGTGGGGGAGAGGAAGGGGGCCAGGGGAAGGTGAGGACTGTCAGGCACGCTCCACAGTACAGGGGCTGAAACCGTGATAACCCTGTTCCATCGCGTCGCAGAAACGCATGCGTTGCCCGCTAACGTTCCCCTCACCATTTCAGCGATGTTCCATGATAGAGCCTTATTAAAAGCGTAGGTTTTTGATCATGCTCTCACAGCTAGACCAAAACCAAGATGTCCGATGAGGCCTAGTGAAACGTATTCTAGCATAGCAACGAATGTATGTATCGTGGTATTCTCCCGCAGATAAGGATTTCCATATTGTGCAACCATGTTCGGGTGGTGTTCTGAACCTCCAAAGCCATTACGCATTCGTCGAAGCAGGGAAGCAGGGCGATGTCTTACTCCGGGTGGTGCTAGAACAGGGGACGCTACTAGAGTGATAACGACGGGTGGTTTGGTTGGGGAGGGACAAAAGATTTTTGTCCCTCTTTCGACATTGTTGTATCAGTAGGCGATGAGGGTGTTGCGAGGATACAATTGGCATCAATGGTAGCAACTCCTCATAACACCAACAACACCATACCGTTGGCAAGTAGAGGGTGTGCGCCACTGGCAGCTATTGGGTCGAACAAACGGTTAGTCACTCGTGCTAGTATACCGCAATGCTAGCGCGTTTCAGCGAATTGGAAACGAGTTCCAAATTTATCGAAGTTTTTGATGATACCAGATGATACCAATAGTACCAGAAAGAATGATGTACCATGTTGTAACTGCGGGTCTTAATAATCCTCCTTGCGGACCGCTCTCCCCACTTACGCTGACGCATGCGCCTAGTAGGATAGGATTAGACATAAGTTACATGGGCAAGATTGTTGTAAGAGTCTATCTTACCCAGATAAGATTACCGTTTTTCCTTACCATCAGATTGTTATGAAGCTGAATGCGACATACCCATCAAAGACCACATTGAACCATATTCGAATGAAGATAGGGATCATACATCAATGGCAAGGACACAAGATTACCATAATCTTTCGGGGTTGCATTCATCTGCAACATGGAGTCGCTACTATTTTGTGCCGGAGTAATTATACAATTCATCAAGACATTCTCAAAGATGAAAATGTACCCTGGTGTAAACAATTATTTTTACAGCTAAAGCGACAACGGTTCATTTGTACAGGGTTAGGAAAAGAAGATTGACAGCATGAAAACTATTATCAGCAGGTATGCTATACACAGGGGTACAGTGTCACAACCAGCAGTCTGTGGAAGTGGTTGAAACTATCACTCACCGTAGCCACAAAACTATCTCTTACACTTTAACCTTTACTATCAAAGATATAACGAGAGAGAACTTTGTAATCCTAATCACCAGCCATCTTTACCTCAGGTTCAGGTGTCTGATTTACTATACTAGCAACCAATGTTCTCGCGACGACAGAGAATACTGATACAATTAAACCTACCAATGACCCCAAACCTGCAAACAGAGCTGCTTTCGATACAAGAGAAGGTTTCTCATCTGCTACAGTGCCAAGATGACGCACAGTAATTG
>Ga0124941_1015681_pt1 | contig 7875 bp, 5 predicted proteins | sample YNPNP_0400MetaT_FD_92941 | JGI IMG/M metagenome (GOLD analysis project Ga0124941, IMG submission 92941) | Anoxygenic and chlorotrophic microbial mat microbial communities from Yellowstone National Park, USA - YNP NP_0400 MetaT (Metagenome... ... | reverse complement strand
CCTGGGTGCGGTGCTCTCCGAAGTGGGCCGGCGGGAGGAGGCCCTCCAGGCCACCCAGGAGGCGGTGGAGATCCGCCGCGAACTGGCCCGGGCCAACCCCCAGGCCTTCCTCCCCGACCTGGCCATGAGCCTCAATAACCTGGGCCACGCTCTCTCCTCCCTGGGCCGGCGGGAGGAGGCACTGGCAGCGGCACAGGAGGCGGTCGACCTATACCGCGAACTCGCCCGGGCCAACCCCCAGGCCTTCCTCCCCGACTTGGCCATGAGCCTCAACAACCTGGCCCGTGGTTTGAGCGACCGCTACGCCCGCACAGGGCGACTGGAGGACCTGGAGCAGGCCATTGCCCTCTGGAAACGAGCAGTGTACCTCACCCCGGAGGGTTCGCCAGACCAGCCAGTGTTTCTCAACAACTTGGGCAATGCTCTGAGAGATCGCTATATCCGCACCGGCGACCCAACCGATTTCAAGCAGGCGGCAGACTGTTATCAGCGAGCCCTCGTATTAAGCCTTGCGTTAGCTCCACGCTTTGTCTTGGAGACGGCCAGAGAAGCTGTAAACTTCGGAAAGGTATTGGTGGCTCAGGATAAAGCTGCAGATGCCGTTGCCCTGGTTGGCAAACTGGATCAAACATTGGATAAGCTCTTCAAACAGCCAGGCGCTGAACAAGAAACAGTAGAGGCTCCACCGGAAAGAGATTCAGCCCTCCGGGAACCAGCTCCTGCCTATCAGCCTTTTGCTATCTATGACTCTGAAGTAATCCAGGTAGCAGCCTTGCTGAAGGATATGCTCTCCGTGATCGCCTCCGTTGCCTCGGTGCGGATAAACGGCTCATCGCCAGCCCAATACGAACAGGCCTTACAAGCCTTAGAGATAGCCCGGCAGGTAGACAGGGCAACAGGTGGGGTGTTTGAATTAACTCAGTGGGTACGGGAGACCAGCGGCTATGAATTTGTAGAACTGGAAGAGGCAGACAGGTGGCCACCACGCCTGGCCTATCTGGTACAATTGGCCGCCCGCTACGAGCGGGACGAAAACTGGGCTGCTGCCATTGATGCCTATAGCCAGGCCCGCAATCTTATCAACCCCAACAAAGGCGCAGAGGAACTGGAGCGCTACACCGAACTCGGTTTCCGCCTGGGGCTTTGTCTCAAGCAGGCTGGCCGCTGGTCGGAGGCCCTGAAGCAACAGGAGGAGAACGTCGCCGGGTACAAGAAACTGGGCAACCTTTACGGCAAGGCCAGCGCTTATCTGGAGATGGGCCACATCTACCAGATGATGAATATCTACGACCTGGCCCTGCTCTATTACGGCGAGGCCTATTACCTGTACCGGCAGGCCGTCGAGGAAGCCCCCGACGAGGCTGCCCGCCGATTGGCCCAGCGGGGGATGGCTGATGCCAAAGAATCCCTGGGCGATCTGGAATTCCAGTTGAAGGTGCTCCCCAAGGGGCTCACCGACCTGGAGGAGGCGGAGAAACTCTACGCCACTCTGGGAATGCCAGGCAAGGCGGCGATTATCCGCCAAACCCTGGAGAGTGCACAGATGTCAGGAGGAGGTACTCATGATTGAGCCCATCGCTCTCAGACGAAAGAAGATGCTTCCCAAATGGGGATTGAAGAACATCCCGCCATTCTCCGACGTGCCGCCCAAAGATAACCCCGAACGCCTGGCTCGTCTGTTCACCGGTCGCCGTGAGGAGATAGACCGGGTGATTTTGCCTCTCCTGGATGGGCGCAACGTGCTCGTGCGCGGCATGTGGGGCGTTGGCAAGACCACTTTCATCTTGCAAACACTCCACGAACTCTCTTATCAGGCTGGCCTGCTCAAGGAGCGGCTGCTCCCCATCTATATAGACAACTTCAAGGGCGGCACCCTGGCCGAGTTCCATCGCCTTGTCCTGTTTGCCCTGGCCACTGCCCTGGCCGACAAGGATGAAGAAGCCAGAACCATTTTGGAAGCCATGCGGGGCATCAGTATCAGCCATAAGCGCACCAGGGCCATCAAAGGGAAGTTTGAAGTCAACCTGTTTACTGTAGCATCGCTGGGTGGTGAGGCTGGCATGGAAGCCGGCACGGAAAGGCAAGTGACTCTGGACAATCCCGAGTACTGGATAGAGGAATTGCTGAAGCGAGCCCATAAGCGTTTCCAGCATGTGGTCATTGCCATAGATGATCTGGACAAGACCGATCCTCACCCTGACAAGTTCCTCCAGGTGCGCACTATGTTCGATGGGGCTCTGCCTCTCTTGAGGAGTGACAAATGCGCTTTCATCCTCACCGGCCGCACCCTGACCGTGGCCCAGGACATCTACGGGGCTATCCTGGGTATTTTCCATCGCCAGTTACAACTGCCGGTGCTCAAACCGGAAGAACTGCGAGAGATTGCCATCAAGACCCTCGACCTGGCCCGTTTGGAAGAGCGTCCAGATGCTTATCCCTTCAGCGATGAAGCTATCGCCGAGATTGCTGCCAGGTCCTACGGTATCCCCCGACAGTTCAACCTCAACTGTGCCGATGTGCTGGAGGCAGCCGTGCGGCTGGGCTATGAGACTTTGGATGCTGATGCCTTTGCCCGCTGCTTCGCCGACGTGCAGGCCACTATCAGTGCCGATGTAGAGGCCCAGGTGCGGCAACTCCTCTACATTGCCCAGAAGCACGGCGGCTTCTCCCAGGACAACCGCAAGGCTCTGGACGAGTTAGGCTGGGGTGATTTCGTAGAGGTGCTGCCACTGTTAGACTACCTGGTGCAACGGGACCTGATGATCCGCCAGGACTATGCTGGCGGAATGCGCTTCATTGTGTCGGCGCGAGCTGCGAAAGCGGCCGAATTGCCACCGCCGTCGTTATAAGAGTGCCCAATACCTGCCGGACCTATGTCGGTGTGGTCCAGCGCTTTGGGGGTAGAACGATTGGTAGTAGGGGAGTTGCAGAAGCGTAGGTATGAAGAGCGAAATGGAAAATAGCTTACGCCAAACGTTACTGGAGAGCCTCTTGCGGCAAGGGTTCACCCTGGCGGATGGTCAACTTGTGCCACCGGACCCGTCGTGCAAGGACAATATCCGCCAACTGTATGCTCACCTGCGGACAGAGCGATTGCAAGAGGCTGGCTCCTGGCTGCTTTCGGTCGAAGGAAAAGTGCTACCGTATTTCGCCAACGGCCCAGAAGTGGATGTAGAGCGTATTCGCCCCCGCCTGGAGCTCGTGGATACCAAATTCAAGGCCGACCTTTTCCGATACGCCTCTCTGCTTTGGAGCGTTCCTGTTTCGGCAGGATACGGTCGGCGGATGCGTTTCCTGGTCTTTGACGAACACAATAACAAGCTTATTGGCCTGTTTGCCCTTGGCGACCCGGTCTACAATCTGCGCGTGCGAGATCAGTGGATTGGCTGGGATGTTCCAGAGAAGAATGAGCGTCTGTATCACGTGATGGACGCCTATGTGCTGGGAGCCGTCCCGCCCTACTCCTACCTGCTGGGGGGCAAGCTCGTGGCCTTGTTGACAGCCTCGGATGGAGTGAGAGACATGTTCCGAGAGAGATACACGCGACAGCCCTCGGTGATTAGAAAAGTGGTGCGGGAGCCTCATCTGGTGTTGCTTACCACCACTTCAGCCCTGGGGCGTTCATCACTCTACAATCGCTTATCGGTGGATGGGAGAGAGATTTTCATCAGCCTTGGCTTCACAGAAGGATGGGGGCATTTCCACTTTTCCAATGGCACTTTTGAGCAGGTTAAGACCTATTTGCGGGAAATGGGTGACCCGGTGGTGGAGCGGTACAAGTATGGTGGCGGCCCGAACTGGCGTTTCCGGGTGGTCAAACGGTGTCTGGCTCATCTGGGGCTTTCCCCTGACCTGTTACATCACGGGATCAAGCGGGAGGTCTTCGCCGTTCCTCTCGCTACCAACGCACGAGAGTTTCTGCGTGGGGAAGAGGCTGAACCGGTGTACTATGAGGCTTCCAAAGATTGGCTCTTTAACTATTTCAGAGACAGATGGCTATTGCCCAGGGCGGCACGGGATCAGCGTTACCAGACCTTTAATCGAGAGAGCGTTCGCCTGAGTCACTGGTTGAACAAGGAGGAGTGAGAATGATCGTCACACAAGACTTGCAGGAAATTCAAGAGAACCTCAAAGAGGCCCTGGAGGTGGAAAAGGTCAACCTGGACCGATTGCGGGAGAAAGTTCGCCAGCTTCAAGTAGTGGAACTGGGCTATCGCCAATGCTATGCCGTGGCTCCTGTGGCTACAGACGGCGGAGAAAACAACTTGTCGCTGGAACCGATGAACGTGGAAATCGTGCGAGTGGTAGATTCAGATGGGCTGGTGCATTTCCAGGGTTTTCTTCCCCTGTCTGGCGACCCGGAGAAGTTAGGCGAGAGATTGTTCCAGAGTGTGCCTATTCTGGGCAGGTTGACTCAGGAACTGGGGCTCTCCGACTGGAGAGAACTTTCTTATCTCTACTTTTCCACCCGGGAGCAACCCGACCCAGAAGCTATGCTGGCTATCTCTGACACACGGCGTTTCATCAAGGTGCTGCGAGACGTTTTGGAGTGGGCGGCGCTGGTGGAATTGGCTTTTCAGTCCGGCCGACCAGTCTTCCTTTTGATTCGAGATGGCCTCTTACGCACCAAATTCATCAAGAAGCAAATCTTTCCTAGGCTGGCCGAGGTTTTTAGGCGGGCGTACGATACCCGCAAGGCCATGATCGTAGGCGTGGCCAAACGGTCTAAAGCGTTGAACTACCTCTCCCTTGCCCTAACCCTGGAGGGAGTCTTCGACCGCCGGGCTCCTTGCTTTGCCGAGGTGCCCCCTGAATTGGAACGAGAGGCTTATACCTGGGCCCACACCTGGATGGAAGGGCAATGCTTTGGCCGACTACACCTGGTCAAGCTGGTAGAAGGCCGCGATGCCTTGATTCTGCCTGTGGATATCCCCGAATGGCTGATGCCCAAGCGTAAGGAAGTCTTTGAGTACCTGGCCGAAACAGCTAAGTCGTCTTTCCCAGTGCTGGGATATCCCTACCCTCTGGTGCGTGCTCATGAAAATGCTAATCTTTCCGGCCTGGAGATGGAAATTATAGGTGATCTAATGAGCAGGGCTCTGATGGATTGGGTAAACGCTGGCGACAAGGAGAAAATCCTGCGTCACATTACCCTCAGTAGAGGGTTGATCAAAGGAGGTGCACGTCATGGCGAATGAGAAGACTTTGGTCAAGGGTGCCATTGGCATCTTTAAAGGGTTCACCGAGTCCGAGCGGGAGTTCCTGGCTGAGGTGGTGACGCCCTATCATCAGGAGTTCAGGCCGTTGTTGGGTTCGTTCATCCTGGTCACCGTCATGGACCATCAAGCACTCCTGGGGCGGATCACACAGTTCTATCCGATGGGCACCATGGCCGGGACCGAGGCTGATGAATACCTATCCCATCTTCAGCGGCTGAACCGCCCTGTGCCGGAGGACGTAAAAGAGCTTAAGCTACGGTACAACGTCAAGGTGCGGCTTCTGGGCACGGTGGAATTGGCTGGTAATCAATTCCGCTACCGCCCCGGCGTGCGCTCTCTGCCTCATCTGGGCGCGAGAGTATATCTCCCCTCTGATGAGGCACTCCAGTTCGTTTGCAATGCCCGTTTAGAGGATGAGCCTGATGCTGTTCCTATCGGTCATTACGCCCTGGGCGACCAGGTATTCTCCAACCTGGAGGTCAAGTTTAGCTTCAGCCGTCTTCTCAAAAGGCGAACACTGGTCTTTGCTCGTGCGGGGTACGGCAAGTCCAACCTCATCAAGCTATTGGTGAGCAAGCTCTACGAACAGAATCCCAGGGTGGGAATGCTCATTTTCGACCCAGAAGGTGAGTACTCGTTCCGGGATGCCCAGGGACGACCAGGTCTGGCTGATGTGCCGGGAATTCGTGAACGGCTGGTTGTCTTCACCGACCGCCGGCCGCCAGATAAAACGTACGAACCACTGATCGCCGGACAAGTGCGACTCAATCTGGCCAATGTTGCCGCTACTCACGTAGTGGACATCTGCTTACCAGAAGACCGACGGGACACAGTCTATGCCACTCGGCTGAGAGGTCTCAAACAACAAGAGTGGGCTGAATGTGTGAACTTGCTTCATCAGCAAGGCTATCAGTTACGTCCTCAGGAACTGAAAAATTTCGACCTTGAGGAGCAGCAAGCTACAGCGATCATCCGAAATATCACGCCGATTGTGCGCCGACTCCATAACCAGGATTCTCATCTGCCTCAATCAGTGCTTTATCATTTAGCTCAAGGACACATCGTTGTGGTAGACATCTCGCTCCTTTCCTCCGGATCAGGCCAACAGATTGCTGGCCTGATCCTCAAAACCGTCTTTGACCACAACGTTGCTCACTTCACAGCCGATGATCAGGATGCCGTGATCCCCGTGGTGGCCGTCATCGAAGAAGCCCAGAGTGTTTTGTCGGCAGAGAAGATGAAAGAGGAGAACAGCCCATTCGTAGAATGGGTCAAAGAGGGGCGGAAATACAATCTGGGGGCTATCCTGGTCACGCAACAGCCAGGGGCCATCTCAGACCAACTTCTCAGCCAGGGTGATAACTTTTTCGCTCTGCACCTTATCTCCAGTGTGGACCTGGATGCCTTGCAGCGAAACAATGCCCACTTCTCTGATGACATCCTCTCTTACATACTGAACGAGCCCATTGAGGGCAACGCCTACTTCTGGTCAGCACCAAGCCAGCCTTACGTGATTTCGGCCAAGGCTTTCAGCTTTGAGAAGTACGCTGAAGACAAGGCCAAACAAATGACTGCGGGTGCACTACAGAAGGTTGGCCTGGCCGTGCAGACCTATCAGCGGCTTGTCGAAGAAGTGCCACAGCTCATCAGGGACATTATTGCCTCGGATCGGCGGGTTCCCGTGTATACCCCTGAGCGTGATGGCACGGTCCTTTCAGGCTACGGCGCTGTAGGGCAGGTGAATCTACGTCTCCAGATGGCAGAACGATTCTTCGAAGTCCATAGAGAGCTCAGACCGTGGATGCTTCCTCAGTTCTTTGAGGTTTGGGACGATGGTAAGGTTGCGTTGCAACAGCGTTGGGTATTGGAACTGGGGAACCCTGTCCGGGGAACCAAGGAGGGGCGTTCAGCGGATTACGTTTTGGTCGAGCTGAGCCAGATCAGTTTCCGCGGCAAAGCCCTGGACAGCAGACGTGTCACTCTCGTAGAGGCGGAGCAAGCACAGGCTCAAGAACAGCCGCAACCTAAATGGGAGCTACATGGGAAAAGGCAGGCAACGCAAGGCACGCTGTTTGAAAAGAATCCATGACTCTCTTATGGAGAACTTTTAGCAATGATGCAGACCTGGCTCTATCAAGCCCCGCTTTTCAGCGTAGAGAGCCAGCCGGCTCTCATCAATGTTTATCATGATGAGAGTGAGTGTTATGGCAACAGTCGCTGGTTTATCGTCGGCTTGCTGCTCGTTCCCCAGCATCGGGAATCCGAGATTTTGATGGCATTAAGGCACGCTCGCAGCGAGATCGGCTATGAGGGTGAAGTCCACTTTAGTGATTTGCCCAAGGGATGGGGAGGAGAAGGCGGTGCCAAATCTCGTCTGGCCAAGCGCTGGTTACGCCTGTTCGTCGAAAACCTTGCCGGAGCCTGCACCTTTTATGCCTTAGCGGTAGATACGCATTCGCCCAGGTTCGATCACAAACGGTTTCCTCAGAAGTTCCACATAGAGCTCATTCACAATAAGACGGAGGATGTTTCTCTCCCAAGCCCATCGTTCTTATGAGCGCTTAGGCTGCTGCCATTGCCGAATGGCGACGGTCTTGGGCCTGCAGGTTTGCAAATCCAGAGATGGTACGGAAAGCCTCCTCATAGATGTCCAGAT
>Ga0124941_1121732_pt1 | contig 7960 bp, 8 predicted proteins | sample YNPNP_0400MetaT_FD_92941 | JGI IMG/M metagenome (GOLD analysis project Ga0124941, IMG submission 92941) | Anoxygenic and chlorotrophic microbial mat microbial communities from Yellowstone National Park, USA - YNP NP_0400 MetaT (Metagenome... ... | reverse complement strand
CCAAATTTTAATTTATTTTATAAAAAACTCAAATTATTAAAAATATTTAGCATTAAATTTTTCATGAAATAAAATCATTATAATAAAAATAAAATGAGGAATGTGATCAAATAACTAGCCATAAAAGCAAAATCATAATCATCATTAACAGTAAATTTGGAGATAAGCATATTCCATAAACAATATAATCTTCAGGAACGACGTAATAAATTTGCTATGTGTAAAAGGTAACTTTCATGATTTAATCATCTCTCATCAGATCAGGATTCACCATTAAATTGTTTTCGGCAATGAAATAAGCTTCATATTCAGTATTATCTAAAAGATTTGTAAATTGAATAGTCTTTTGCTAATATAATGTTTTTCCATAATCTTCTGGATAATCAAAACGAACTGATGCATATTATCCTGAAGGCACTTTGAAATTTGTTGCATTTAACCCATTCTTTATTTAGACTGCACTTGGTTATTATTCTCCTTTTAACAATGCAATTCCATATAAAGTGCCATTTCGTTTAATAGAAACATTGAAATCAGCAGATTCTGATGTAGTTTCTATGACATTAAACATATATGAAAATTCTTATGCATGATCATAAATAGAATATGCATGAGTATTCAAATTATATTGATCATATATTGCAGAAATTTCATTCTTTAAAAATTCCATATTCTCTTGTAATTTATTAACTTATAATCTAGGACTTAATTCACATACAGCAGGATTTTATATAATTGTGAATTAATAAGTTGTAATTTCTTTTGCAAGAATATCTTTAATTGGCTGCTCAGTAGTATTTGGAATATCAAATTTTGAAGGGGCACTATCGACTTTAAATCTACTAGAATTTAATCCAGTAATAACACCAAATGCACTTAAAAGTTTAGAAATAGGAACATTATCTGTAACTAATAAATTGAATTTGGCTGGGTAATGTTTTTTTAAAGTAGTGAAAGGAAATTCAATAGCATCAATTTAATTACCGCTTAAATCTTCAACAAAGAAAAATAAAACATAATCTGTTTGTTCGATAAGATTAGTAATCATAAGATAGGTATCATAATAAATAAATGTGCGGGTAACATCTGTTTATAAAGAACTATTTTTTCCATGAACTTCTTCAACATCTGGTTTATGATTTCTTGCAATTCTTAAACTTTGATTTTTAATTTCATCATTAGGTGGTTTAACAGTCCCTTTGCGACTTAATAAGTAATATGCCCATACACTTTCAGATGTTGATATTCTGAAATACATATAACATCTTTCTAAATTAACTATATAATAATTGATTAATAATGGTTTCTCTGTATCAATATCAAGAATTTCAAATTTCATTTCTTTTACTGGCATATAATATTTATCTTTATAGTTATCATCAATTTCAAACTAAATCAATCCAGAAACAGCATTATGCTTAATAGTATATGTGAATGTCTTTTTAGTTTCGCCAGGTGCAAATAATAAATATGGTGGATTGAAGTCAATTTTATCATCTTATGATGGTCTATAAGTTTTATATGTAATTATTAAATTTGAGGAAGCAGGTGTAGTCAACATAACTTCTATCGGAAGAGAAGTTGAAAGTCTGGCTGTTCTAGATACTGATACTCCAATTAATACTTTCATTTCTTTATAGCTAGACTTTGAAATCAAATTAAAATATGTATCAGGAACTTCTGAAAATCTAATATCAGTAGTGTTTTCAAATTTTTCCCATGTTATTTTATTTTAACCAAGAGTAGCATTTGATAATGGTTTAATTTGGAAATATTATTCTTGCCCTTCATGTGCTAAGAATTCAATATATGTATGATTAGAATGATTAAATTCAAATCCTGGACAAGATGGATAAAGAATAATTGTATAAGGAACAGCTTTTTCAAGCTTGACTTTGATTAGATTTGACATTTGTCCAACAACAATGTCAGGAATTGGGTCAACAAATATTCTTAATCCTTAACGCTAATAAGTTATTGTTGTAGGATATGATAAAGTTCCATAAGTAGAATATAATATGACTTTATTTTTTATATCATAAATAGATATTTTGAAATTATCTGATTCACCAGAATCTGCCGGATTTTCTACCTTATATATTGTATAACATAATTTTTTGGTTGAACCTTCTTATTAAGCTGATGTATGATTTGAAATATTGATTGTTCGAATATTATTTTTCACTTCACATTTTGGAGAAGTTGAATTCAATGAAGGAGTAGTTTATTCATATGTAATTGAATTATGTCCCTATGCTATACTGCACATATATTATGATGATTTCATCGAAAATTGTTTTGGAAATTCAATTAAAATCGAAGCTTGTAATGGAATTGAAGCATTAGTTTCTACACAAAATGTATAATTACTTTTTGTTTATAAATTGGTGCTTGTTGTAGAAATATATGTGAAATTTAAAAATTTAGGTGCAGATGTTGTTGTCATTTATATAGCTTTACTACGAAAATCAAGAATTTCTTCGCCTTTTCTTGTAATAATGTCGATATATTTTGTTCCTTTGTTAGGATTCATTATTCCTTCTATTGTAAGAATAAATGGATTTAAATAATATTAAGTTTAATTAGTGGCATTATCAAAATATGATTAATTCATTATAATTGTTTAATTGAATGGCACAATTAATTTTCCATTCTCAACATAGCAATCTACTTGTGTTAAATTTGGAGATTTACATACAATTTTTTTATCGTATGTAGTAATGTAACTGTCAAATCCTTCGGGAAATATAAATTCCATTTATGTTCCTGATGAAAAATTTTAGCTTGAATTCATTTTGACATATAATGTGCTAATTTCTCCTTCATTTGTTGGATATAAATCTGTTTCTGTTATGTTAATATTAGGTGCATATTTTGTATATGCGAATTTTAAAGAAGTATCTAAAGGATCTGATTGGTCAATCAATTCTCCATCATATTTTGTATTGGCTTAAAATATTTCAGTTTCATTAATTTGACTTAATGATGGATTTATTAAATTGTCAAATTCAATAAATAAATTTGTTTAAGTTGGCCATTCAAATACATTTGTAATAGTTAATATTCCGGTATTTTTATCGTATTCTTCATCATATATTAATTTTTCAAACGTAAATGATGATGTCAATTTTGATATATAAGGTTTATTATTTGGAAGAATATCCCTCCAAACAGGTGGGAAAAATAATGTAATTGTGCCATTTTTCGGTAATTTATTTGTATTTTATATTGTAAATTTATAATTTGATTAAACTGTTTCATACAGAGAGGAAGCTTATAAAATTAGATAAAGGAAATCAACATTTTTTTATGGCAAAAATGTTATGGATCCAAATTGATCTGAATTAATTAAACGCCAAATTGATAGCGAATCTAAAGTTTCTATTGTTATTGTATAATCATTAGGTCCGCCAGTTGGTGTCGCCCCTACATATGATGGATTCTTTGTTCCAGTAAGTTGAATTACTATTGATGTTTATTCAGATATATCTTTTGTTGTTTTTAACTATAATTAATTTGGGGATATTGGATCAATTGATAGATCAAATTTATCTGAAGGTGATGCGGTGCATATAGCTTTGGGAATGCTATTAGGAATATGCGAATAAGATAAACCAGCATAAGGTGAAGGATCTACATAATTAGGTAAAAGAATTGTTAATCTACTTCCACTTGGAACTCTATATGTTGTAGTTATTTCAAATTAATATGTTACATACACATCTTTTGCATTATAAGATGATAGTGTTATAACTTTATTACTAAATGGTGATGGTTCAGGTGGTGGGATATTAATGAATTTATATTCATGTCTTCGAATTTTACTTGTAATAACTGTTAAATAGATAGTTGCCAATCCACCAAACTTATATTTTGGTCCACGAATCTATCGAATAATCAATTATTTTGATCCACCAGTTGAAACAGTTTTTCCTGAAGGAATTTAGAAAAATAAAATATTCACTAAATTATCCATATCTGCATAAACTGTTGTTTCAAGTTAAATAGCGTCAATAGTTGCAATTATTGTCCCAGTGTCTTAATATTTTAATTCAAATTCAAAAGGCATTTCAACTTTAAAATTATCACCACCATTCATTGTAGATGTTAATGAAAAAGTAAATGTCATTTCAATTTATTCACCAACATGATATGGATATGGAGTAATTGCCATATTTGTCGAATAATCTAAATTGACCCATTATATAGGATCTGGTGATCATCTATCTGAATTATATAATGTATATGAGGTTAATTTTGAAATCCAAATTTATGTTCCATTTCCTAAGGTTTTATATACTCCAATTTCAATCTTACCATTCCATCCATCATATCTTAATAAATACATTTTCATAAAATGAATCTCAACTTGAACATTTTCATCAATTGATTCAAAATTAGTAATTTTTGTAATTACAGGATTCAAATAAGAATCAACTGATGCAGGATAGAATTAGCATTTTAATTATTCTCCTATCTTCGGAGTAATTCCTTTCACTGCTTTACAAGGAAGGGTTCTTGGTGAGCCAGTTCCTGATATTCCTAAATCTAAATAAAATCCAGCTTACCAATAATTAGTACAAGTATAACAAGGTCGTGGATAAAAATCTATTTCTATTGTTCCAATTGGATTTTTTTTCAATGGGTCAGGTTCATTTGGGCTTGAATCATAACCTGGAGGAATTATTTAATTGGTTGTAAATTTGGCTATTAACGAACTAACATATTATTCTTAATTCATTTGAGTATCGAATGAAACCCCTGATAATGGTTCTGGTTCAGATAATACACCAGGCTTGCTGTATTCTACGAGTTCCCCATTTACATATTCATAAACTTCAAAGTCATTTGTTCCAGGATTTTCTGGAACTTTGACGCCATCTCCACCAATAGCACCTTATGTTGTTATTCTGACTAAAGAGCATGAAGCCTATTTAAGTCCTGGATCCTTTTATGAAGTATAGACTTTAATTTTTCTGTCACCAGTAATTTCACAATATTATCCAACTAAATCTTCATGATAATTATGTCCAAGTTCACAAATTTTTGTACCACCATTTGGAATATCAAATTCTACTGGCATCCAAATTTCGATTTTACTTGAATTTGGACTTACTGTAGGTATAAGATTTTATGCTTTTGGAATTAACCTCATATGTACTTCTGCATATTAATTTTATTAAGCTCTTCTCTGTTCATGAGTTTATGTATTTCTATATACTCTGAAATAATTAGGGGCAGTTCGAGACTCTCCAACCCATGTTCTTCCATTTGCATCAGTTCCAATTGGAGCAGAACGAGAATCTATTACTCTAGTAAGATCTTGATAATAATTATCATAAGTGGTTGCCTCCCATGCTTTTGTCCAGCCTTCTTCAGGTGGATTTTACATATCAGCTTCAATAATAAACCAGCCATCTCCTTTATATGTTCCAAAATTCGACACTTCAATTAACCATTTAGTCCCTATATCTGTGACATTACATTTAATTTCATCACTTGGATTCATAATATCTTTTAATACAAATCCTCTATTTACTCGACATGGATTAGCAATGTATTAGAATCCGCCTGATCCAGTTCCTGTCCATTTTGGTGCTTTTAATTACAAAAATCTTATTTCAGTTGTAATTGTATAGATATATATCCCTATTTTATAACGCAATAGTGCATTTTTGGGATTAAGATTTGAAGGTGTCTCTAAAACAACATAAATGTTGCGTCGTTATGCTGTAATATTAGAAAGTGTTATTTTTTATTCTAATCTTTAATTTTTAATAACAAAAATTTAAACAGGAGAAGCAGGTGGTCCCGTTAAAGGAGTAGTTAATCGAGATTCTCTATGAGGCTATTTAAATTGTCATACATCATGAAAATACCATAGATAATTTGGTGTGTTGGTAATTTACCAAGTAGAAAATAAGATTATTCATTTGGGATATACTAAATAACTTGCACTTGAATATTAACCATGACGATAAAATGTTGGATACCAATTAGGATATAACTATCTATATTGATATATATTTGGTGTATTTGGCAATGTATATGGATCACTTAATTCAAAAATTGCATATTCTCCAACTTACCAAGGCAAAATAGATGGAACTAATCTTAGCTAAAAGTATGTTCGATATTATTTAGCATTAACAGATGAATCCCACCAAGTTAAACTTCCTGAACCTCCATTTGGGCCTGCTGCTTTCCACCCAATTCCACCCTATGGTGGATCTTAATAAGATTTAAGAAAATGATAAACCGGATGATAATAAACATTATAAAATGATCCATCTGCTTATCGATTTTGTACAACAATGATCAAATGAGCAAATTATCCTAATTATCCTGCTTTTTCAGGATTTGGAAATTTTCCAACTGTTAATTAAAATTTTTAATTTGCAGGTATAGCATCATAATTTTCCATTTTTATAATAGCATCTGAGTTATTGAAATCAGATTTATTACCTTTTATTGCTGTACATTAGATATATGGAGCATTATTATTTGGATTGAGTGTTTATAATGAAGTAGAATCAGGATGAGTTCTCCACATAGAGCATCCAATTTCCTTTTCTGTTTCATTTGCTGCCATTCCTGTCCCTAAATCTTCTGGAAATACATTGTCACTAAGTTCATTATGGACAGAAAATTGAAAAAGGAAGCGAGAACGTATTGATTATGATGTATCACCTGTATATATTGGTGTTGCCTTCGTTTTTAATGTTAAAGCTGCTGCATTCCAAGTTGGATCTGTAAGCAAATTTTTGCTTGCTTCTGTTATTAATGGAAATACATAAAAATTTGGAATAGGAACTTATAATTTGTTTGCAGTTAATCCACAACATGGATCAGTTTGCCATGGTCCAAATGTGGTAGAGTCAAATAGACATGGTGCAAATTAAGCTTCTAGAAAGCCTCTATCATTTGTATTTTGTGTTGAAAATACAATCCAATATTTACCAGATGGTGTGGTAGCCTAAAGTCCTCTGTTAAAACGAGTATTAATTGTTAATTCATATTCAGTACCAGAATTTAAAGTAAATTCTTCAGGAACATATATTTCTAATCTGCCTGTAGGTCCTCCTATCCAATCACATCGATGAGTTTTTATTTTTTCTCTTCTAGGAATGCTTGGAATAGAAAAATAGCAAAGAATCTCAGATACTCCGCCAGGAATTGTAAACGCACCATAAAAATCAAAAATAAGTTTATCATTTGAAACAAATTTTTCATATTTAACAGTTCCTAATAAATTAAATTTGATAGTAATAGGTCCTACATCTCCTCCGCAAATTTCATGTTATTTTTAAAAGATTTCCTGATTTTGTATTGTAATTACATAAGGCGCACTTAAAGTGTATCTATTATCTACATCAAGATCTTCATCCATTTGAGTTGTATAATCTCCATATTTATAATATGTTTTTATTTAGAAATATTGAGATCCTGGACAAGAAGTAGTTGTCGGATTTTCCATATCCCATTATACTTAAATAGCATCATCGACTAAAGGATTAAAATTATTTGTCCAACCATATATTTTAATTTTTTTGTTAAATGCATCAATATCACATCCTGCATCAATAAGACCACCACTTATTCGGCAATATGGATCAAGAATTCCATAATCACATGCAGCTAAATTAGGAAATTATATTTCAACCATTCCTCCTTTTGGAAGATAATTATGAGGTCTAAATGTTATTTCGAATCTTTATGGTTATTTTATTATAATTGGATCTGGAGGATTTTAAGGAATCATGTTTAAATAAACTCTATTATGTGACGAAATCACAAATGGATGAGGAGAAGGATGGACTGTTGGATTAAATGTATATATTTCTTTGATTTCTTCGCTAATAAAACCATATATTTTAAAATCAATTCCTTAATTATTATTCATATGAGGCAAATTTTTGAAATAATTGAGAGTTAAAGTTGTAGCTCCAGAAGGGATTGT
>Ga0124941_1002523_pt1 | contig 8073 bp, 6 predicted proteins | sample YNPNP_0400MetaT_FD_92941 | JGI IMG/M metagenome (GOLD analysis project Ga0124941, IMG submission 92941) | Anoxygenic and chlorotrophic microbial mat microbial communities from Yellowstone National Park, USA - YNP NP_0400 MetaT (Metagenome... ... | reverse complement strand
TACGATACCGCCATATATGAGCATCCCTGCCTTGCAAGTAACCAGATATGGTGGATTGACTGCCTAAATCCTGCTCATGGATGCTGGAGGGCAAAACAAAATTACAGCTGACAAACCACTAGCTCTGCGTCCGTGTATTGCACTGCTACCGTGTACGTGTGACCAGGAGCGATAGCGGCTGGCTGGCCGGTGCTGCTGTAGACAGCAGTCGTGTCAAAGAAATGATCGATGCCGACCAGATTGCCCGATAATGGAGCGCTATTCGAGAACTGGGCGGTGTGAGTGATGACCACGGTGCTAGTGAACGTGCCAGAAGAAAACTCGTAGCTGGTGTGATCAGCATACACTGCGAGAGAACCGCCACTGGCAGGGATCACGGCCGAGACCGGCGCATAGCGGAACTGGAGGATCACCAGCCCGCCGCCCCAATCAGCAACGTAGGCGTAGTTCCCGGCCACCGCCACGCCCGATGCCCGCCCCGGCGTGTCGTAGAAGCCGGCCTCGGCCGGGGCGGCCGGGTTGCTCACGTTGACGATGCGCAGGCCGTCCCAATCGGCGACATAGGCGTAGCTCCCGGCTACCATCACGCCTTCGGCAAACCCCGGCGTGTCGTAGAAGCCGAACTCAGCCGGGGCCGCCGGGTTGCTCACGTTGACGATGCGCAGGCCGCTGCCCTCATCAGCGACGTAGGCGGTGTTCCCGGCCACCGCCACGCCATAGGCATCCCCCGGCGTGTCGTAGAAGCCGATCTCGGCCGGGGCCGCCGGGTTGCTCACGTTGACGATACGCAGGCCGCTGTCCCCATCAGCGACGTAGGCGTAGCTCCCGACCACCGCCACGCCATGGGCAGACCCTGGCGTGTCGTAGAAGCCGACCTCGGCCGGGGCCGCCGGGTTGCTCACGTTGACGATGCGCAGGCCGCTGCTTCCATCGGCGACGTAGGCAGTGCTCCCCGCCACGGCCACGCCCTCGGCCCACCCCGGCGTGTCGTAGGAGCCGACTTCGGCCGGGGCCACCGGGTTGCTCACGTTGACGATGTGCAGGCCGTTGTCCCCATTAGTGACGTAGGCGTAGCTCCCGGCCACCGCCACGCCCCCGCCAGACCACGGCGGGGCGTAGAAGCCGACCTCGGCCGGGGCCGCCGGGTTGCTCACGTTGACGATGCGCAGGCCGTCCCAATCGGCGACGTAGGCGTAGTTCCCGGCCACCGCCACACCATAGGCGGACCCCCGCGTGTCGTAGAAGCCGACCCCGGCCGGGGCCGCCGGGTTGCTCACGTTGACAATGCGCAGGCCGTCCCAATCGGCGACGTAGGCGTAGCTCCCCGCCACCGCCACGTCATAGGCCAACCCCGGCGAGGCGTAGTAGGAGCCGACCTCGGCCGGGGCCGCCGGGTTGCTCACGTTGACGATGCGCAGGCCGAAACCCTCATCGGCGACGTAGGCGTAATTCCCGGCCATTGCCACGCCGTAGGCCCGCCCTGGGGTGTCGTAGAAGCCAACCTCGGTCGGAGCCGCCGGGTTGCTCACGTTGACGATGCGCAGGCGGAAACCCCTATCGGCGACGTAGGCGTAGTTCCCCGCCACCGCCACGCCATAGGCATACCCCGGCGTGTCGTAGAAGCCGACCTCGGCCGGGGCCGCCGGGTTGCTCACGTTGATGATGCGCAGGCCGCTACTTCCATCGGCGACGTAGGCAGTGCTCCCGGCCACCGCCACGCCTCGGGCACCCCCCGGTGTGTCGTAGAAGCCGACCTCGGCCGGGGCCGCCGGGTTGCTCACGTTGACGATGCGCAGGCCGCTACTCCCATCGGCGACGTAGGCGTAGCTCCCGGCCACTGCCACGCCATAGGCATCCCCCGGTGTGTCGTAGAAGCCGATCTCGGCCGGGGCCGCCGGATTGCTCACGTTGACGATGCGCAGGCCGCTGCCCCCATCGGCGACGTAGGCGTACCCCCCCGCCACCGCCACGCCGTAAGCAACACCAGGCAGGACGCTGCCCCCATCGGCGACGTAGGCGTACCCCCCCGCCACCGCCACGCCGTAAGCAACACCAGGCAGGACGCCGGTTTGTCCAACCACGGCGGGGTGGGCCGGGTCTGCGACATTCAGGATAACCAGGCGCGGCCCCACGCCGATGTAGGCCAGCGTGCCGCTGATGGCTACGGCATAGGTGACGCCGCCGATTTGCCCTACCAACTCCACATTCTGTGCTTGTTGGGCAGATGTCCCTACTCCTTCAAAGGTAGGGCTGGAGAAGGGTTGCGGCCCCTGGGCCAGCACAGGCGCTCCACTGGCCGGCAGAAGCAAGGTCACGACGAGAACGAACATGGTAAGCATTCTGGCTTTCATTGTTTTGCCCCCTTAATCAATAGTGTTGTAGGCGACGGTGCGCCTAACGATCTGCGCGTGAGCCGCACGCGGAGCGAGCCGCGAAGCGGCGAGCGGAGCGTGTCGGCTCAACGCGCGGGTTGGGCGACCGGTGTGAGAATATGTCACCCAACCTCTGTGAGTATCTGATGAGGACGAAACCTCGTTAGTTGATGTTGTTGAGTGTCTTACACGCTTGCGCGTAGAAAATGAGCGAATTTTCCACTGCTACCGTGTAAGCCGTAAATGGATGGGGCCGAACTTCTCAAAACGACGCAATCATTCTCACAATGGTTGTGTGACAAATGCTCGCACAGGTTATGTGACAACCCGCTTAAGGCGACTTCTCGGGGTTTAACCACCACCAGTAGAACCACAGCCATTCATAGTAACCTGAGCTGTCGTCGTACGCCTCATGCCAGTCGTGTTCGCCATCACAACAGCCCGTGTTATCATTGAGCAACCAAACTATGATGCGTGTCGCATTAGGCTCAGCAGCAATAAATCGCCCCAGTGAATCTCTTGCCTCGTCAGCGCTTGCACCTCGTTTCGACGATAGGGGGTTGGTGCCACGCATTTGCCAAGGTGATGCTAAATCCGCTTCGGTGACATTGCCGCCCTTTTGGGAAATAGCGTCCTTCATCCAATAGGGGAAATAGTATGAGACAATATTGCCCCCTTGTCCACACGATGTGTATCGCTCGTTACCGTATTTCCAATAATTATGCCAGTCATAGCCATCCAAGTAGTAAAAATAGGTACCCGCCATGTAGTCGTAGCCAATCAGCCCGTTGGTCAATCTTCTGTTCTCACATACTGAAAGGTCAATGCCGATTGAATACCATTCTTGATCCATTGGTGGAGCAAGAATTCGAAAATCGCCCAGATGGGGGTTTCGTGTGTGGTAATCATAGACAGCTACGAAGTAGTTGTCCATCTCTATCCAGATATTGGGATCGTCCAGGCGGGTCCCCCAGGTAAAATTAGGTGGATGATACCACTCCAGGTTGGGTTCGTTGGCTGGTTCAAAGCCATACTCTGTCCAGCCGGCAGATTGGTTAGCACGATGAATCGAGGCCATTTCATCTACAATATCACCGGGAGAGCGATAGGTAGCGAACTTCCCAATCTCGTTCTGGTTGTAAAGTTCATGGTTGCAAAGGTACCTTGAGCCTACAGGGCCGCCTGACGACAGATGATGATTGGGCCACCCTGACACATTGTAGTCATAGAAGTTGCCCGGCGAAGGATAGATGCGAATGATCACCTTCGTACCTGCTTGAGCTGCACGTCTCAAATAGTCGAAAACGTCGGGCCTTCTAATTCCGGCTGCCTGGTACCACTTGACGCGGCAATAATTAGGGCTGCCAGAATCGGAGATCCGAGGAATATCGTAAACTTGATCACTGAGCACTACAATGGCCGCTGGCCAGATGCCACTTCCATCCGTCTTGTACTCAAGCCGCCGAAACAGAGCACCGGGCCAATCTGCCGTGCGATTGCCAAGATGAATGCCAGAGTGTGACTTCATTGTCTGATGGTTTCTCATCACCAGAGGGAGCCACGCTCTGGGCGTCAGAGTGTTCAAGGGGGCAAGTGGTGAAATGAACGTGGTCGGTTGTAGGGCGTAAGTATCGCTGGTGACCAATCCAACTATCAGCAAAATCAAAGACACGGTTGCGAAACAGCAGACCAGAACTCGTTGAGTGCATTGTGTGATCATGCCTATTCCCCCTCATGGCGATTGATTTGGGCAGTGTATAGGTGGATCGCGCTTGACGATGCATCACGCTCTCCCCATACTAGACGGTTGTTAAAAACACCAAGCATAGGTATTGACTCTAATGCGGCTGGAGAGGGAAAGATTGTAAACATGGAGCCGGTTTGCAAGTCGACAGCTTGCCAACCGTTTTGTGCATAGATGAGCAGATGATCTGCCAGGTGGAGATTTCCCAAATACTCACTATCACCGGTCTCTAGTCTGCGATCATCGCCTGCTGCCAGGCTATATACGTGCAACTCATAACTTGGAAATCCTTGTCTATCTGCTTGTACTTTGACCCAAGCTAAAGCTTCGTCGTCTATATCATACCCTTTGCCACTGGGGTCATTGGAAACAGGCCCTATTAACACTTCTTTCCCGGTTCTCCAGTTGAAGAGGTGCAAGTCGACAGCTAACCGATTGACGCTCTCACGCGAACCAACGTAGGCAATCCAGTCTCCACCAACGCGAGGGTAACTAGCACTTTCAGTTGTGACTGTGAACGTTCGCCCTGTGGCAATATTCTGTCCATAGATTCCCCATGTCGCCCCCCGGTATTCTTGCCAGACCATAACGTCTTTTGCCAAGTCGAAAAAGCGGCGTTCGGCTTCATATTGAGCCACCTCTCTGTGAGCACGAAGATCATAGATATGAATGTAGGTATGTGTGCTTATCGAAGCGTCCAGATTCTGCTGAGCTCCTGGCTGTTGAGGCGAAATCTCACGAGTGGATACGGGAGATTCTGACGTACGGCCAGATTCTGATGAATCAACAATGTAGATCTTGTCAACCCATACCAGGTATTGATCAGATATGACCAGTTCTTCGAGCATTCCCCTGAGAGTGGCTATCGGCTCTGGCTGCTTTCCATTGATGTCTGATATGAACAGACAGGTCCATCCCTGTGCATCGGTAACTGGGATGATCAACAACTCGTGATGCAAAGCCACCTGTGATCGGATTGCTGCCTGTTGGCTTGATGTCGCTAGCAATGCAGGGGAACCAACACGCTGACCACGCTCTAACTGGGAAGTAACCTCGTGCAAAGGAACTGGAATGTCTGGCGTTGGAATTGGCTGCAAGATAGCTGGTGCAGATTGATCACTTGGCCGCAATTCTGGTAAACACAATAGGCTCTGTTGCACCTCGGGCGTACCAAGAGGTGAATGACCGGCGATCATAGGAGTAGTTGTGCGCCTAAGTATGGCTATACCTACAACCAAAGCAACTAGAACCAACAAACCACCTGCGAATTTAATTATGTGTTTCATCTTTCGCTCCTTTCTCGGAACTGCTCACATAGGTGCGTCAAACGACATGTCGCCCAACGAGCCGCGCCTAAGCCGCCGCGCGGAGCGAGCGCGAAGCGCGAGCGGAGCGCGGTCGGCTTGAGGCGCAGGTTAGCGCCGAAGGCGCTTATAGAAAAGCCGCCCCAGGCGGGCGGGGCGGCGGGCAAGAGAGAGCAGGAGGATGTTTTCCTGCCCGCTTGCATTATACCACAGAATGGCCGGTAAGTGATAGAGTCCGGGCCTGGCGCGAAGGCGCGAGCGAAGCGAGCGCCGGAGCGCCAGGCGGCGAGCGAGTGAAGCGAGCGAGCACTGCTCAATGACAACGCGCATCTTCCGAAGCAATCTGGCAGAATTCAGCCAGAGCGATTCGGGCGTCGAGTTCGGCTATCTGGCACGTGTACGAGCCTGGGGACGCCTCGCACTCGTGCCGTGCCCTGAGGCGGGCTTTTTCCGCACGCAGGGCGGCCTCTGTTACGTTCCAGTCGTGGCGCGGTTGTTGCGGGCGCGGCCAGATGAGAACAACCGCGATGGCGGCCAGGGCGACGAGTGCGGGCGGGGCGTTGGCGATAGAGTAGAAACGGCGATGCGGCGCAAGCAGTTGTATGCCGTTTCCGTGCAAAAGGTCAACCGCCAGGTGCGCCGCATAGGAAGCAATGACTACGAGAAGTGTCGTTGGCGCGAGGAAGTAGGAGAGTACTGCGATAGAGCCAACGGCAAGCAGGGAGTGGGTGACGGTGCGGTGCGCGAGTCCCAGCAGGGTATCAAAGTCTGGCGCGACGGAAAAGATTGCGGCAAGCGCCAGGTTGAGCGGCGTGAACGGTTGGCCTGCCAGCGCAATCGCGGCGTAACCAGCCGCCAGGTGCGCCGCGATGTGACAAATTTCGCCAGATAATGCGCGGATTGTGTTTTTTCTGTCAGGCATACCTGCCCTATATTCTCGTACTCCACAGCAGGCGGCGCAGGTAGAGCGCACCTGCTGAAATGAGCGCTAGGGTTACTGGCGATAAGTCCCAGTCGGAGTAATACCGGATGAACGCCAGAGCCGCCAGGCTGACAATGAGCAGGACAGGGTAGATGCTGACCGCTGGCGGCGCGGGTAGCGGTTGGCCAGCGTGGACGCTCTCGGCAATGTGCAGGGCGGCGGCGGGTGTGTGTGCCAGTGCCGCGATGCGCTTGATTTGCGCGGGGGACAGGTCGGGGTAGCGGCTGGACACGATGCCAGCGATGGGTGCAGGCTGTGGTGGCACAATGATGGCGGCCTGGCGGTCGAGAAGAGGTCGGATGCGGCGCTTTTCGGTTGCCGTGCAATAGATTTCGTGTTTCTGGGCCAGCAAGAGAAGGCTATAGCACAGTTTGGCGGCTGTCCTGTCAATGTCGTCCAGCGCGATGCGTGCTGACGGCGCACTCAAGATGAGCGTTATCAGGTCATCTATGCTGGCACGGCTGGGATAGTCCAGGTGCAGGGCGTCAGCGATGGCGGCCAGCACTGCGCGGTGGCTCTTGTTGGTGCAGGCGACGAGGATTTCCGCCTGCTGGCTTGCCAGCCAGTGGCTTTTCCCTGTTCCTGGTTCAGCAAGGCACAGGCGTATCATCGCGCACCTGCATTATAGCACACTTCCACACACACACTCACACTCACTCACACTCACTCACACTCACACTCCCTCACACGGGGTAGAAAGGAGACAAATGGCTTGTGTAGAATGTTTGTTCTGGTCTGCGTCGTTTGACGCCCGCGTTGGTTTCTGTAATCGGCGGGGAAGGCAAGTGACTTCAGCCGGTGATGAGTGCCGCGAGTTTGTTGCCACCGGTGCCGCACCCAAGGGGGACCCGCCCTCGCCAGGGGCGCGAGCCGACCGAGCGTCCGCGACCGAGGGGAGCGCCCCCACCGACCCGCCCTGGCGGGAATACCCCGACAAGGCTATTGACGCGGTAGCGTTCAACCGCGTCGCGGAAGTGGCCTTCCGTCCTCTCTTGGAAAAGTGCGATGGGTGGTTGACGAGTGATGTGGTTGCTGAGGCTTCTTACCGCCTTGATGTTTCGCCTGAAACTGCGCGTCGCTATCTGCAAAAATACACCGCGCCGTCTGCACCCTGGAATATCGTTTCAGGACGGTTGACGCGCAGGTAAAGATTGAGTATACTGCGCTAACGGCCAGGTTGAGCCGCGCCCACCCGCCCCCGCTGGCAAGACGCACCTGGATCACTGCCACCTTCGCGGGCAAAGCACGGTAGTTGAAAGCGCACGGGTGGGCGTCGGCTCCAACCAATGTTAGGCGCACTTTTCTTGGTTTCCAAGTTGGGCACCGGGGTAGATGATTGCCCACCCCGATGCCCAACACCTGCTTCAATAGTTCCTCAGAACGAGGGGGAGGTACAAGCGGTGTGTCTCCCCCAACACTGCCCACAATGAGAAGTGGTTGGGTGTAGCGGTGACAGTGTTGCTGGCCGTATTCACCACGCTGGTGGGTTCCTTCACCCACTGACTGCCATTCTGGTAGTACAGCGCCAACGTATCCTCTGGCACGTTGCCTAGTGGTTTGTCAAGTCTGTTTTTGTGAGTTCAGGCTCCGGCACCCATAGCTACGATACCGCCATATATGAGCATCCCTGCCTTGCAAGTAACCAGATATGGTGGATTGACTGCCTAAATC
>Ga0124941_1041117_pt1 | contig 8339 bp, 7 predicted proteins | sample YNPNP_0400MetaT_FD_92941 | JGI IMG/M metagenome (GOLD analysis project Ga0124941, IMG submission 92941) | Anoxygenic and chlorotrophic microbial mat microbial communities from Yellowstone National Park, USA - YNP NP_0400 MetaT (Metagenome... ... | reverse complement strand
CTGTCGTTTTCTGCCCCCCCGGCTTCTCCGGCATGCACCGTGATGTTCAGCCCTTCACGCTGCGCACGCTGGAACACTTCGGCGAAGCGGCGGGCAGGATAGTGTACCTCGTCACCGGCCAGGTCGAGTCCCACCACCCCATGCTCACGGTAGTCTAACGCTATTCTGGCGATTTGGGAAGCGGTCTCCACGCTCTCGTCGCGTCCGATTTGCAGGATCAGCCTGACGGTGATGTTGTGATCTCGCTGTGCCTGTGCCACGGTGTTGCATACCCATCTGGTAACACTGTCCAGGGAAAAGCCCTGATGACGAGAGAGCGCGACGGGGTTGAAGCGCAGTTCCATATACCTGATATTGTCAGCAGCGGCATCAGCTACCGCCTCATAGGCTATGCGCTCCACAGCCGCCTGGGTGGTATAGAAGCGGCGCAGGAAGGAAAATTTAGCGAGGAAAAGGTGGAAATCGGGCCTCTCATCCGTCGCCACCGTTGCAAAACGGCGCAGATACTCAATGTCATAGCTGGGCAGGTCTATCCCATGGTTCCGGGCGATTTCGGACAGGGTGCTCAGCCGCAGGGATCCTTCCAGATGGCGGTGCAGGTCCACCTTAGGCATCGCATGCAGTTGATCGCGCAGCCCATCCGCGGTTTCAGGAAGTGGCATTGTTGCAGGCGCTGTACTGTGCATTATGGATGCTTACCCGGTGATCTCTCCCGGTCGCGGGGGCCGATATTCAGGCATACTTACGTAAAAAGTGCTTCCTTTCCCCGGCTCGCTCTCCACCCACACCTCTCCCCCGTGGGCTTCGACAATGCTTTTGACGATGGCCAGCCCCAGGCCAGCGCCGCTAAAGCGACGGCCGTCGGGCCGGTCCACCCGATAAAAGCGATCGAAGATGCGTTCCTGCTCCTCCTTGGGTATGCCTATTCCCTCATCCGAGACCGAGGCCCGCACTACGGACCGTTGTTTTTCCAGCCGCACGACGATTTTCCCACCGTTGGGACTGAACTTGATCGCGTTGCCCAGCAGGTTATCGAATACCTGGGTGAGCCTGTGCTCATCGCCGAGCACCAGCAATTTTTCTGAGGGCAATTGCTCCACAATGGTGAGGCCGGCCCTGGCGGCAGCGGCCGCACATCCTTCAACCGCCCGGCGCATCACCTCGCTTAGAGATACGGCTGTCCGCTTAATAAGAGGCAAGCCGGCCTGTTGCAGCTCGACGATCTCGTTCACCAGCCGTGCCATGGCACCGGTTTTATCAGCTATGATCTCCAGATACTTCCTCTGCTCGGCGGTGAGTGGACCAGGGTACCCTTCCAGCAGCAGCTCGACATAGCTCCTGACAAATGTCAGCGGTATGCGCAGCTCGTGCGAGACGTTCTGAACGAACTCATCTCTCAGGTTATTGGCCTTTTTCAGTTCAGCATACGCCTCTGCCAGATTACGGACCTGTTGCTCAAGCCCGCTGTACAGGCGCGCGTTCTCAATGGCGGCAGCCGCCTGTGTCGCGGCAATGGTGAGCAGCCGCTCATCTTCTTTGGTAAAGGCATCGGGTCTGTCGCTGTCTATGCTGAGGGTGCCGATGATGTTTTGCTTCAGGACCAGCGGGACGGTAAGCAGAGAGCGGACGGATGGGTCGAAGAAAATGAAGCCCTTCCAGGCCAAAGTATCGGGCACGTATATGGGGGTGCCTTCAAGAGCCACGCGGCCGGCGATCCCCTCCCCGAGCCGCAGTTTGAAACGTCGCTCCCATTTCGGGTCCAACCCGGCAGCCATAGCGATCTCCAACACCTGACACGTGGGATCGAGGAGAGCTATTGAGCAGCCCCGGCATCCCAGCGTCTCTTTCAGTGAAACGACGATAGTCTTAAGCACATACTGTAGCTCGAGGCTGGAGGTCATACGTTGGGCCAGGTTGTAGAGCGCTGTCATCTCTCCCAGGCGTCGCGTGGTTTCCTGGTGCAGGCGGGCGTTCTCTACCACCGTCGCCAGCGCACGCGCGACCGTGAGCAATAAATACTCGTCGTCGGAGCTGAAGGCATGGCGGCGCGTGCTGCTGAGTTCCAGCACACCGATGAGCCGTGTCCCACTCTGCAACGGGATCAGCAGCACAGAGAGCGCATGATATGGTGTCGTGGTCAAATACTGGCTCTGTGACAGGTCCTCTACATTCAACGGGGAACTTTGAGCGACCACCCATTTTACCATTTCCAGACATGCCTGGCTACTGCCGGAGGCATGAGGATTGACCAGCCGGGGTGTCTTATCCTCATCTATGAGCCACAATTGCAATTGATCGAAAGTGAGCTCCCTGCGTAAAGCCCGGGCAAGGCTCGCCGGAAGCTCCTGCAAAGAGAGTGTGGCTGCCGTAGTGATGGCATCGAGAAGCGTCAGGACGCGGCCGTAAAGTCTGGTTTCTTGCACCGAATCCCGGAGGAAGGAGCGCATGGCCATCAGACTTGCTCCTTGAAAATCCATCCCCAGTAATACCAGACAAGCACCAGGTCAATCGAGACACCTGCAGCCAGAGGAATATGGAACACAACCAGAGGAAACCATGATTTCAGCAGCACAGGTGGGGCAAGCTGAGGAGCGATTTTTGCAATGCTCAAAACAATCTGGCTCAGGGCGGCAAAAAGTATGAGTGCGGCAGCGAGCGGAAACCAGCGGTAATATTTCTTCATTTTGGTCATCGCGTTCAGACGGCGACTGAAGTCCAGGAAAAGCAGTGTGACGTAAGCCAGCGACATCAAACCAATTGCTGCTAATGGAATGGTGATGACGATCATGACCTCTCCCCGGTCATATAAGCATGCAGCCGGTAGCCCAGGATGCTTAACAGGACACCACCACCGCACAGCAGCAGGTCGGCGATTGGTTCCCCCGCAAACTCGCCTTTGCGGACCAGGTAATAACCGGCGCCCGCAATCAGCAACAGCGCAGGGATGACGAGTAGTAAGTAGCCCGTCCGCTGACCCGAAGTTCTCTCATAGAAGTATGCTATACGCCCTAAAAACACGATCAACACCACGACGGCGATCCACGAATAAATTGCCAGAATGTATATGAGTGTCCTCAACAATTTGTCCCCCCTGACCCGTTCTGCAGGTGAGCTGTCTCACGGTTTTTCGGAGGCACTGCTCAGCGCCGGACAAAGGCCTGGACGAAGGAATCCATCATCCGCCGTGGGCTGCCACTCATAATGCCCTCGCGTCCTTCAAATGGGGTGCGCACCTCGATGCCCCGTGAGGTGATCTCGAACTGCCGGATTCCTTTATCGTGATCGCTGCCACGCATCTTGAGCACGAGCAGTGCTTTGCGCATGGTACTCTCGATCTCCACGTAGCGGAGCAATATATAAGAGTCCACCAGGAAAGCCAGCCCGTCCTCAGGGCTTAGCACGTCGCCCAGCAGCGCGGGCTGCTCCCTGGTCAGCACAGCCGTCAGGCCCTCGCGCTTCAGCGCGTTGACGAAGCCATAGGCCAGCTCTCTGAGGGACGACCGGTCATCGCTCAGGCGCTCAAAATGCGAGATGCTGTCTACCAGGATCCTTCTGGCACCTATCTCGTGGATCAATTCTTCGAGCCGTCCTCCTACTCGTTCCAGGTCGGCTTTGGTAACCTCCGGGCTGGTCATCACCACGCGTAGCTTGCCCTCCCTTTCCATCTGCTGGAAGTCCCAGCCGAAGTTAGCGGCATCCCTGTAATACTGCTGCGGGAACTCTTCAAAAGTCAGGATGATGCCCGGCTCCTCACATGCCACGATGCCATGGTAGATGAACTGCATGCCCAAAGTCGTTTTCCCCGTGCCCGGGGCCCCCTCGACAAGGTTGGCCGTCTGGGGTAGAAACCCACCGTGGAGCATTTCGTCGAGGCCAGGAATACCCGTCTTGACCCGTTCCATAGTCCCATCCCCCTTAATGTTTCGTATGATTGTGCTTGAAGTACTGACCCGGGTGGGAAACATGTGGATTACCACGCGAACCCCGGACGATATGATATATCGCTTTAATGCGGAACTGACGATCATCCGAGGCTTCCGCAAAGCGTCTCAACAGTTCTCTGATCTGGGGGTCGGAGGTCAGCGAGTAGATGGTCATGGAGCCGAGCTGGGTTTCCTCCAACACGCCATCCTCTGCCAGCTCTCTCAGCTCGGTGCGGACGGCTTCACTGCTGCGGCCAGCATAGCGGGCGATGTTTTCCACAGTGTCGGCCGTATGGGGATTCTCGTGGAAGAAGCGCACCAGGTCCCATTTGACGAACGAGTTGATCTTGGTCCGCAAGAACTCGAGCAACTGAGGATCCATGTCCGACATCAGACGAGCCGTCAGGTCGAGTTCTTTCTTCTGACTCTCCTCCATATCTATCCTCCTGTCTGCCTGCTGCCCCTGGCGGTACGTGGTCCGGATGGCGGGAGAGCTTACTGTGGTTTCTGACCTGTTCCTGCTCTGCACCCGATCTGATGATGACCGCTATATTTGTGGCCGGTAAATTGAGAGAACCACCTGCGGGGACAATATCAGGTCAGCGTCTTCGCCTCTGCCGGCCGGGTGTTCTATGCGCGTCGGGAGCAATGAGTGAAGGCTGGGTCCTGGTATCCTCGCGCAGGTGGCAATGTTTGTATTTCTTACCGCTGCCACACCAGCAGGGATCGTTCCGTCCCGGCAACTGCTCCGGGGCTGACGGTTTTTGGGGTCGCTCAGGTGCAGGTTGCATTTGCCTGTCCTGTGAGGTAGAGCGCGCAGCCGGTTGGGGCCGACGAGCCGCCCGACGCGAGTCAGACGGTACGGGCTGAGGCACCAGATAGACAGAGCGGGCTATCGTTTCCTGGATACGGGCCAGCAGCGCCTCGTACATCTCGTATGCCTCTTTGCGATAGGCGACGAGGGGATTCTGCTGACCGTAGGCCCGCAGCCCGATGCCTTCGCGGAGCGCATCCAGGTCGGTAAGGTGATGCACCCACAGGGTGTCCACAGCCTGAAGCATGATCTGCCGGTCACGGAAAAGGTTATAAGCTTCGATGAACGCTGTCTCGACCTGGGACTTCAGCTCTTCAGGGAGACGGCGCAGCGGTCGCGAGGCGATCTCCAAATCGGGTGTCTGCCCCAACCGCTCGCACAGCCGCTGATAAACCAGCCGCAATGCCGGGTCAGCGCTTTCGGCCATCGCCTCCAGGGTAAGATCCCCCTGCCTGGCCTGCTGGTAGATTTGCTGACCGATAGCCCGGTTAAGATTGTCGTACTCCTGTACGGCTAATGCGAACAGGTGCTCCTCAATCTCCTCAGGCGAGGAGCCGCTCCACTGCCGATAGTCGAAGTCACGCCGCAGGGGGAGGAAGGAGCGCAGCTCGCTGTACAGCCCGCGCAGGTCCCATTCTTCTGGATCGAGGCCCCTGGTGTGTGCGGCGATCACGCGGGAGATTTCCTGGCGTACCATACGCAGTATCTGCTCGCGCAGGCTCGTGGCGCTCAACACCTGTCGCCGCTGGGCGTAGATGACCTCGCGCTGCTTATTGACCACGTCGTCGTACTCGAGCACGTGTTTGCGGATGTCGAAGTTATACCCCTCCACCCGCATTTGGGCCGACTCGATGGTCTTATCGAGCCACGGGTGTTGAAGCGGCACGTTCTCATCCACACCGAAGCGCTCCATCAGCGCCTGTACCCGCTCGCCACCAAAGCGCCGCATCAAATCGTCTTCAAGCGAGATGTAGAACCTCGACGAGCCGGGGTCTCCCTGCCGACCGGCGCGCCCCCTGAGCTGATTGTCAATGCGTCTGGCCTCATGCCGCTCGGTGCCCAGGATGTGCAGCCCGCCCAACGCCACCACGCGCTCACGGTCAGCCTCGCAGTCGGCGACTGCCTGGGCGAGGGCCACAGCCCATTCTGTCTGGTAGAGCTGCGTGGCATCTTCCCCCCGGCGGAGCATCTCCAGCGCGTGATTCCAATCGGCCTGGGGGATGGTTGTCAGATCGAATCCTGCCTGACGCAACCGCTCGCGGGCCACACCCTCCGGATCGCCTCCGAGCTTGATGTCCACGCCACGCCCGGCCATGTTCGTCGCAATGGTCACGGCGCCGGAGCGGCCGGCCTGGGCGATAATGACCGCTTCCTGTTCGTGATATTTGGCGTTGAGCACCTGGTGGGGAATGCCCTCCCTTCTGAGCATACGCGACAGTTTCTCGGAAGTCTCGATGGCAATGGTGCCGACGAGCACCGGGCGCCCCACCCTGTGCAGAGCCTTGATTTCCTCGACCACTGCACGGAACTTGGCCTGCCTGGTGCGGTAAATCATATCCCGCAGATCGAGCCGCTTGAAATAGCGCCGCCCGTTTCCGTCAGGAGATTCGTATGTTGTCACCGTCACCGGTCCGCTGAAATCTCCCAGGCCATCGGCATGGCCGTCCAATACCCCGGCGAAGGTCACCTCCTCAATCTCATCCAGACGGCGTTCGCGTGTGACCAGGTCCCCATAGGTGGCGCGATACTCGACGTTGGTGGGCAGGACGACCACATCCAGGTTATAGATGCTGCGGAATTCTTCCTCCTCTGTCTTGGCTGTGCCGGTCATACCGGCCAGTTTGTGGTACATGCGGAAGTAATTCTGGAAAGTGATCGTGGCGTAGGTCAGGCTCTCACGCTGTACCGGGACGCCTTCCTTGGCCTCGATGGCCTGATGCAACCCTTCGGAGAAGCGCCGTCCGTACATCAGCCGGCCGGTGAACTCGTCCACTATGATTACTTCTCCGTCTTTGACGATGTAATCCCGATCGCGTTTATATATGACGTGTGCCCGCAGTGCATTGTCAAGGTAGGGCAGGATGTGGGCATGCTGTGGATCGTAGATACTTTCGCCGGCACCGATCTCCGGCAGCATGCGCTCGACTCGTTCAACTCCCCGCTCCGTCAGTGTGACGATCTGCGTCTTATCTTCCACCACGTAATCGCCGTCCGGCTGCTCCAGCCTGACGCTTTCAGGACTGCTGGGGCGCAGACGACGGACGATCTCGGCACAACGGTGGTAGAGTTCTGAGGATTCCTCGGCCGGGCCGGAGATGATGAGCGGCGTGCGCGCCTCATCAATGAGGATGTTGTCCACCTCGTCAATGATGGCGTAATGGAGTTCACGCTGCACACACTCGCTCAGGTCACGTGCCATATTGTCGCGCAGGTAATCGAACCCGAACTCGTTATTGGTACCGTAAGTGATGTCGGCCAGGTAGGCCTGGCGGCGTGAGACCGGGCGCAGGTTAAGGAAGCGGTCGTCGGCGGAGGGGTAGTCGGGGTCGAAGACAAAAGAGTTCCGGTCGGGATCGGCGGCTGCCGACTGGATGACACCCACCGAGAGACCCAATGCGTGGTAGATCGGACCCATCCACTGCACACCCACCTTAGACAGGTAATCGTTGGGTGTGACCAGGTGGGCGCCCCGGCCTTCGAGTGCGTTGAGGTAGAGGGGGAGCGTTGCGACGAGTGTCTTCCCCTCGCCTGTCTTCATCTCGACGATCCTTCCCTGGTGGAGCACGATGCCGCCGATCAGTTGGACATCGTAATGGCGCAGGCCGATAGTCCGACGGGCTGCCTCGCGCACGGCTGCGAAGGCCTCGACCAGAATGTCGTCGAGGGTCTCGCCCTGTCCGAGCCGCCGGCGAAACTCGTCGGTTTTGGCGTGCAGTTGAGCGTCATCCAGTGACTGGAAGTATGGCTCCAATGCGTTGATGCGCTCGACCACTTTTTGCAGCCGTGCGATCTCCCGCTGATTGGCATCACCGACTACTTTATGGAACAATCCCCGCAACATAACCTGTCAGGCCATTTACAACTGTAACTTGTATACCGGACTTTAGCCGTTGTGGTCGGCCTCCGACCTGGCCTCGGGCACGGTCCGGAGACTGGCCCGAGCCAGGGTGCAACAGCTACAAGCGCGGCCTTGTGTCGCACGGGCGAGTGGTTAGTCTTGTCGCACCAGTAAGAAGTCTATGAAATCGCTCATCCTGGAATAAGCGCTCCGGGCAACTGACGGATCCTGGTCAGTTATACTCCCTCTTGACGTTGCGCCTGGCGGTACCAGGCCCGGCGAGCGAAGCAGCCGGCTGGAATTCTCCCTGCCCACCGCTGGTATGCCCCCGCCGGTGAAACCGGCCGTCTCCCGGGAGCGACAAGGGGACGGCAAGCACAACGCCATGTCATTATACCCTCAGGTGGCGCAAATGCAAGCTGTTTTTAACCATTCAGCGCTGACTGAAGTCAGCCTCTCTGGGCCGCAGACCGATGGTCGGCCTTCGCCGACCAGATCTCTCACTGATATGCACATAGGGGTTGTCGGCCTCCGCCGACAACCG
>Ga0124941_1069997_pt1 | contig 8455 bp, 3 predicted proteins | sample YNPNP_0400MetaT_FD_92941 | JGI IMG/M metagenome (GOLD analysis project Ga0124941, IMG submission 92941) | Anoxygenic and chlorotrophic microbial mat microbial communities from Yellowstone National Park, USA - YNP NP_0400 MetaT (Metagenome... ... | reverse complement strand
CATAAACCGTATTCCGGTGGAGAAAGATGAGTTGATCGGCAAGGTGGTCTGCTATGATGTAGTTGACCAAGCATCCGGCGAGGTGCTATTGCATTCAAATGATACCATAAAAGCAGAGCATCTGGACAGCTTCCTGCTGCATAATATCCATGAACTTAAAGTGTTGTTCATAGATGGCTTGAATGCCAGTTCGTCCATCAGGGATACCTTGTTGATGGACAAGACCAAGGACAGAAATGATGCCATTTTAGAGATATACAGGCGACTCAGGCCCTCCAGCCCATTGATATTGGATGTTGCAGAGAAATTCTTCAATTCCTTGTTTTTCAGTCCAGAGACATATGACATCTCGGAGGTTGGAAGATATAAGATCAACCAACGACTCAAGCTTTCCGCACCTCTGTCCCAGAGGGTCCTTGCTGCCGAGGATATAATCGCTACCATAAAGGAACTGGTGAGGATCAAGGATGAAAAAGGGGTTGTGGACGATATCGACCATCTCGGCAACAGACGTGTGCGTTCTGTGGGTGAATTGGTGGAAAACCAATATCGTATAGGGTTGGTCAGGATGGAGAGGGCTATAAAAGAGCGGATGGGTCTTCAGGATATAGATGCCCTTATGCCCAATGACCTGGTCAATCCCAAGCCTGTAACCTCGGTTTTGAAGGAATTTTTCGGCTCAAGCCAGCTTTCTCAGTTTATGGATCAGACCAATCCGCTTTCTGAGGTCACCCATAAGCGTCGTCTTTCAGCCTTGGGGCCAGGTGGCCTTTCCCGTGAGCGGGCTGGCTTTGAGGTGCGGGATGTACATGCCACCCATTATGGTCGTATCTGTCCCATTGAGACCCCTGAAGGCCCCAATATCGGCCTGATAGTCTCTCTGAGTGCCTTTGCTCGAGTAAACGATTACGGATTTATAGAGACGCCTTATAGAAAGGTCATCAAGAGGCGGGTGCAGCCTGAGGTCGTATATATGACAGCCTCTGAGGACCAACAGGAGGTCATAGCTCCTGCCACTGTGCCTGTAGATGATCAGGGGTATATTACGGAAGAACGGGTGGGCGCCAGGGCAAAGGGCGACTTTATGTTGGTGTCGGCTGATGAGGTTACTGCTGTTGACGTGGCTGCTAATCAGCTGGTCAGCGTAGCCTCTTCTTTGATTCCGTTTTTGGAACATGATGATGCAAACCGTGCCCTAATGGGTTCCAATATGCAGAGACAGGCGGTTCCCTTGCTTGTTTCTGAGTCTCCGTTGGTAGGGACTGGGATGGAGCGGTATGTGGCCAGGGATTCCGGCGCTACAATAGTTGCAAAGGCGGATGGCTGGGTGGAGGATGTAGATGCCACCCGTTTGGTCGTGGTGTATGAAGAAAATTCCAAGGATAATGAAGAGTTGGATGTCTCAGGTCGTACCTCTAGATTACAGGTGGACATACACAAACTCAAGAAGTTTCAGAAATCGAACCAGACCACTACACTGAATCAAAAACCGCTTGTTTATGCAGGCCAGAGGATCAAAAAGGGCCAAGTACTTGTGGATGGTCCTTCAACTGCCGACGGTGAATTGGCTTTAGGTAGGAATGTGGTGGTGGCTTTTATGCCATGGCGTGGTTACAACTTTGAAGATGCCATTATAATCAATGAGAGGTTAGTAAAGGAAGACATCTATACATCCGTCCATATAGAGGAATTTGAGGTTGAGGCCCGGGATACCAAGTTGGGTAGAGAAGAAATTACTCGTGATATTCCCAATGTTGGCGAAGAGGCCCTTAAAAACCTGGATGAAAGCGGCATAATCCGTCTGGGGGCTGAGGTTAAGCCAGGGGATATACTGGTAGGTAAAGTGACCCCTAAGGGCGAGACCATGCTTTCTGCAGAAGAAAAGTTGCTCAGGGCTATTTTTGGTGAAAAGGCAGGTAATTTTAAGGATACTTCCCTGCGTGTGCCACCTGGTATCGAAGGCGTTGTGATAGATGCCAAGGTCTTCAGTAGAAAGGGTGTGGAAAAAGATGCCAGGGCCCAGGCCAATGAGGATATGGAGATCGCCAGGATACAGAAGGATCAGGCGGATGAACTGGCCATCATTCAGCGGGTGGCTCGCGAGAGACTCTCACGTATATTGGTGGGCAAAAAACCGGCCGTTTCCATCAAGGACAGTAGGGGTAGGATCTTACTGGAGGCAGGCGTGGAGATCAGCAGTGAGTCTCTGTCCAATATCCCTCTTTATCGCCTGCATGATCTGATTTTGGAAGGTCAGAAAAGATTGGATACATCTGTTGCTGATGTATTGGCCTGGTATGAACAGGAGGATGAAAGGATTCGTCAATATTTCGAAGGCCGTATTGAAAGACTAAAGAAAGGTGATGAGTTGCCACCTGGTGTCATAAAAATGGTCAAGGTGTATGTGGCCATGAAACGTAAGCTGCAGGTTGGCGACAAGATGGCCGGCAGACACGGCAACAAGGGTGTGGTTTCCAAGATTGTGCCGGTGGAAGATATGCCTTATTTCGCAGATGGGACGCCGGTGGACATCATTCTCAACCCCCTCGGCGTGCCGTCCCGTATGAATGCAGGCCAGATACTGGAGGTGCATCTGGGCTGGGCCACGCGTAATCTGGGTAAGCAGCTGATGGAGTTGGCCAGAGAATATAAAATAGACACAGTGCGCACCAGATTGAAGGAGTTTTTTGCAGACGAGGAACTGGAGGGCATGCTCTCCGGTCTTTCTGATGAGGAGTTGTCCAGGCTGTGTCAGCGTTTTGAAAACGGGATTCCAGTGGCCACGCCTGTGTTTGATGGGGCCAAGGAAGAGGATATCTATGCCCTGCTGGAGGCTACTGGTTAACCCAGGACCGGTCAGATGACGCTGTATAATGGTATGACAGGGGAGCCATTTGCCGAGCCTGTTACTGTGGGAGTGATGTATATGCTCAAACTACATCATCTGGTGGATGAAAAGATCCATGCCCGCTCCATAGGTCCTTATTCCCTTGTTACACAACAGCCATTGGGCGGTAAGGCCCAATTCGGTGGCCAGCGTCTGGGTGAGATGGAGGTTTGGGCATTGGAGGCATATGGTGCGGCCCATGCCCTGCAAGAGTTTTTGACCGTGAAGTCTGACGATGTCAGTGGACGTTCGAGGATGTATGAAAAGATAGTCAAGGGAAATAACTTTTTGGAGGCCGGGCTTCCTGAATCCTTCAATGTCTTGGTCAAAGAGTTGCAAGGTCTGTGTATGGATATGGAGCTTATTGAATAGTCGTTATCCGCTGTATGCATTCAACGTAACTCATGATTCAGACAAGGCAATTAAATTCTGTATCAGAACATTAAGCCTCAAATTGTCCATAAATTTTTCGAGGAGTTTTTAATGGAAGAATTATTTCCTTTTTTTACGGCGCCCAAGGATCCTTTAAATTTCAAGGCAGTTAAGATATCAATAGCATCTCCTGAAAAGATATTAGAGAGGTCCCATGGTGAGGTCAAACAACCAGAGACCATCAATTACCGTACCTTCAAACCAGAAAAAGACGGCTTGTTTTGCGCCAAGATATTTGGCCCGGTAAAGGACTATGAATGTCTTTGTGGCAAATATAAACGCATGAAGCACAGGGGCGTCATCTGTGAAAAATGTGGAGTAGAGGTCATACAGGCCAAGGCGCGCAGGGAGCGCATGGGACATATCTCTTTGGCAGCTCCTGTGGCACATATCTGGTTTTTGAAGAGCCTGCCCAGCAAGATTGGAATGCTTCTGGACATGACCACCAAGGATTTGGAACGGGTTTTATATTTTGAATCGTATATTGTGATCCGTTCTGATACCCCTGAAGTGAAGGTTGGGGATGTGCTATCCGAAGATGCTTATCATAAGTATTTGGAATTGTTGGGTGATAAGTTTGAGGTTTCCATAGGTGCAGATGCGATTCGGTTTTTTTTGGAGAAATTGGACCTTCCAGCGTTGTCTGTAAGCTTGCGTGAGGAGATGTTGGCCACCCGTTCCGACCTTAAGCGCAAAAAGCTTGCCAAGCGTCTGCGTGTAGTGGATGCCTTTAAGGACTCAGGTAATCGGCCTGAGTGGATGATTTTGAAAGAGGTGCCTGTTTTGCCTCCTGATCTCAGGCCGTTGGTGCCTTTGGATGGAGGTCGATTCGCCACATCTGATCTCAACGACCTCTATCGTCGTGTAATCAACCGCAATAATCGTCTGAAACGTCTTCAAGAGATTGATGCCCCTGAGATTATCATTCGCAATGAGAAGCGTATGCTGCAAGAGGCAGTAGATGTCTTGTTTGATAACGGCCGCAGAGGACGTGTGGTCACGGGCACAAACAAGCGACCGCTTAAATCCATTGCAGATATGCTGAAGGGTAAACAGGGCCGCTTTAGACAGAACCTACTGGGTAAACGGGTGGATTATTCAGGTAGAACCGTCATCGTAGTTGGTCCTGAATTGAGACTCCATCAGTGTGGTTTGCCTAAGCGCATGGCCATCGAGTTATTTAAACCCTTCATTTACAATAAACTGGAAGAAAAAGGCCTGGTTACCACCATTAAGAGTGCTAAAAAAATGGTGGAGAGGGAGGTCCCTGAGGTATGGGATGCCCTGGATGAGGTGGTTCGCGAACACCCTGTGTTATTGAACAGGGCGCCTACCCTACATCGTCTTGGCATACAGGCCTTTGAACCTGTTCTGATCGAGGGTAAGGCGATTCAGCTTCATCCCCTGGTTTGCACAGCCTTTAATGCAGATTTTGACGGAGATCAGATGGCTGTACATGTACCTCTTTCGGTTGAGGCTCAGACAGAGGCACGTGTCCTCATGATGTCCACTAATAATATCCTGTCACCTGCCAGTGGAGAGCCCATCATAACTGCATCTCAGGATATTGTCCTTGGTGTCTATTATATGACACGTGAAAGACCTTTTGCATTGGGAGAGGGCAAGTGCTTTAGCTCCAAAGAAGAGGTTATTATGGCCTGGCACCATGGTCAGATACATCTTCAGGCCAAGATCAAGGTCAGAATCCAGGGAAAATTGATAGATACCACTGTCGGTAGGGTGCTATTTGCGGATATTCTGCCTGAGGAGATCCCATTTGAGGCCGTTAATAAGGTTTTACGTAAAAAAGACCTGGCACAGCTTATCAACATCAGTTATAGGACAAGTGGTATCAAAAAGACCATCCTTTTTGCAGATCGTCTGAGGACCACGGGTTATTATTTCGCAACACTGGCGGGGATCTCCATCTGTCTTGATAACATGGTTGTGCCCAAACGTAAGGGTGAGTTGTTGAGCAAGGCTCAGGCAGAGGTAGCGGAGGTGGCCAACCAATATAGTGAGGGTCTTCTGACTGATGGTGAGCGATATAACAAGGTCATAGATATCTGGAGAAGGGTGACGGATGAAGTGGCCAAAGAAATGATGGATAACATTTCCAAGGCCACCTTTATCGGTCCCAATGGCGAAGAGGTGATCGCTGAGAGTTTCAATCCCATATTCATCATGGCGGATTCAGGGGCTCGAGGCAGCAAGGATCAGATCAAACAGCTGGCTGGGATGCGCGGTCTTATGGCCAAACCTTCCGGTGAGATCATTGAAACACCTATCCAGGCCAATTTCAGAGAGGGTCTCAATGTCCTTGAATATTTTATTTCCACACATGGAGCTCGCAAGGGGTTGGCCGATACAGCCCTTAAGACCGCAAACTCTGGTTATCTCACACGCAGGCTTGTGGATGTCTCCCAGGATACTACCATATATGAAGAGGATTGTGGCACCATCGACGGCATAGAAATGGAGCACCTTATCAAGGATGGTGAGATAGTTCAGCGAATGGGAGAGCGTATTCTGGGACGTGTAGCCTTGTTTGATGTCATCGATCCCATAACTGGTGAGGTTTTGGTGCCAGGAGGGGAGGAGATCGACGAGGCCGGTGTCAAAAAGATTGAAGCGGCTGGTATATCAAAGGTCGAAATCCGCTCTGTTTTGACATGCCGTAGCCCTTATGGCGTCTGTGCCAAGTGTTATGGCCGTGATCTTTCTAGAGGCAGGATGGTGGCTATGGGAGAAGCTGTTGGTATTGTAGCGGCAGAATCCATTGGTGAACCCGGTACCCAGTTGACTATGCGTACATTCCATATTGGAGGTGCTGCGGGTGGTAAGGTGGAACAGGCGGATATCAAGACCCGTGGTAATGGTGTAGTACATTACGAGCGAATCAATTGTGTCAAAAATAGGCAGGGCCGACTGGTGGTATTGAACCGCAATGGTGAATTGGTGATCGCTGGGCCTGATGGCCGGGAAATGGAGCGTTACCCGGTGATCTACGGAGCGGAACTCCTGGTGGAGGATGGTCAGCAGGTTACAGAGGGTACCAAATTGGCCGAGTGGGACCCATTCAACACACCTATTTTAAGTGAGGTGGCAGGCTATGTAAAATTCGGCGACCTCATAGAGGGTGTGACCATTCAGGAAAATGTTGATATGATCACCGGTAGGTCTTTCCGTAAGGTTACAGGCAGCAAGTCCGCTGATTATAACCCTCGAATCTCCATAAAGGATAGTAATAAGAAGACGATCAAATTGCCCGGCGGCAAAGGCGAAGCCCGCTACGTCCTACCTGTGGGTGCCATCTTGCTGGTCAATGAGGGTGATGAGATAGCCGCCGGCGACATTTTGGCCAAGATGCCTCGTGAGACCACTAAGACAAAGGATATCGTAGGCGGTTTGCCAAGGGTTGTGGACCTCTTCGAGGTCAGAAAACCCAAGGAATATGCCATCATCTCAGAGATTGACGGTGTAGTATCCTTTGGAAAGGATATGAAGGGCAAGAGGCGTGTCATAGTTACACCTGACATTGAAGGTGCTGAGCCGAAGGAGTATTTGGTACCCAAGGGTAAGCATGTCTGTGTGCATGAGGGTGATTATATTCGAGCAGGAGAACCCATCATAGACGGCATCATCAATCCACACGATCTGCTGCGTGTCAAGGGCATCAAGGCATTGGCCAGGTATCTGGTGGATGAGATACAGGAGGTCTATAGACACCAGGGCGTTAAGATAAACGATAAACACATCGAAGTGATCGTGCGTCAGATGGTACGCAGGGTGAGGATAACCGATGTGGGTGACAGTATCTTTATGTTGGGAGAGCAGGTGGAGCGTAGAAAATTCGAGGAAGAAAACGAGAAATTGATGGCGGAAGGCCGTAGACCTGCCCTGGCCGAGCCCATGCTTTTAGGTATTACACGTGCCTCTTTGACTACCGACAGCTTCATCTCGGCGGCCTCTTTTCAGGAGACCACCAAGGTCCTGACCGATGCCTCCATAGCAGGAAAGGTGGATTATCTTAGGGGGCTGAAGGAGAATGTCATCATGGGGAGGCTCATCCCCGCGGGTACCGGAATGGTTTATTATAAGGACAAGGAAAGACGCAAGAAGAAGGCGAGAAAGGCGGCTTGATGCCATGAAGACTTATAATTCTGCTACGGGTTCAAACGAGCTCCGTTCCCTTGTGCCGCCTGTATACACCGCTCTATATGAAAGGCTGGCTGCTCGATATGGGTTGGGTGTGGAAGAGGTTGTCATCAGGGGAAGGCATTTTCGTTTCGTATGTGTACGGGACTTAGAGCCGCTTTTGTCAGGTAAAGACCTATTTGCCTCCGTTTCTGACTTTCCGTTTTGGGTGAAGATATGGGACGCCTCTATTGCATTGGCCGATATGGTGGCAAGATTGCCGTTGAAACCAGGTTTGCGAGCCTTGGAGATAGGCGCAGGTCTGGGTATAACAGGTGTAGTGGCAGCTGCTTTCGGTTGTAATGTAACCATTACGGATATTGAAGAGGATATCCTGGATTTTTCCAGGCTTTCTGCTGCCATCAATGGGTGTGAGATGGTTTCGCATGCCAAATTGGATTGGCTTTCGCCTTCCCAGTCTTTGAAACCTTTCGATATGATTTTGGGGTCGGAGGTGCTCTTCAATGAGAGGTTTTTTTTGCCACTTTTAACGGTATTCAAGCAGCTTTTGGCACCTGGTGGAGTAATATATCTTGCACATGGGGCAGAGAGAAAGAGCCTTGCACAGTTTTTACCGCTTTGTTCAGGGGATTATGAGATTGCCCTGCAGCAAAGGATATTGAGTGCTGGTGATGACCGGTCGAAGATAGTTTTGACGCGTTTGAAACCCAAACAATAGTCTGCTGTTGCGCCGCATGCCTCTTTGCACTTTAATGTGGAAGAGGTATGCGGCGTGGTGAATGCCCGTTGCTGTTAAACTGTCTTGTCATCAGCTGTTTCATTCACAGATGGGACCGCCGGGTTGGGACTGTTGCCCTGTGAGTCTTGGCCTGCTGACTTGTGTATGTTCAGTTTTTCTTGCCGTTTTTCATTCATTTTTTTCTTTTTCTCCAGCTCTTTCTTGCGTTTTTCAAATTGATAGGCGTTTCTGGCCATTTT
>Ga0124941_1064231_pt1 | contig 8620 bp, 8 predicted proteins | sample YNPNP_0400MetaT_FD_92941 | JGI IMG/M metagenome (GOLD analysis project Ga0124941, IMG submission 92941) | Anoxygenic and chlorotrophic microbial mat microbial communities from Yellowstone National Park, USA - YNP NP_0400 MetaT (Metagenome... ... | reverse complement strand
CTGCAAGTAGGGAAAAGGCTAGCAATGGTGTATCAGACGCGGATGTCGTTTTAGACTGACAGTATGGTAAAATAATCTAGGGGTGGTACGGGAGTGAAGAGGAGAAGAAAGAACATGCGGCGGAATGGGAGATTAGCTTGTGGGTAAAGGAGCGCTATTGCGCAATGCGCGGGTGCAAGTGGGAATTGTTTGCTGAGGGGTAAAGACACTCCTTCGATCTGCTTGCTGGCATAAACTACAAAAACAGGATAGGTATAGTATGCCCAAGCACTTTCTCTCAAACTTTCATTCATTACCCGAAGTCTTGACAATTACTACCCGCACCTGATATTATTATCGGGAGCTGGAATTTCAAGCGTGGGTTCACAAAATACTATACCTCAACATTGACATAGCAGGCGATGGCATGCAGTTTGATTAGAGCCTTATAAACGTCTTCAGAAGTTTATTAGGGGAGTATATGAATTGGCACAACACTTCAATACTTATTACAGGTGGCACCGGCTCATTCGGCAAGAAATTCATTGAAATCATACTACGCGAGTATAATCCAAAGAGAGTTGTAATCTTCAGTCGTGATGAGCTGAAGCAACACGAGATGCGAATTTCCGGTTTTGATCACGATAGTTTGCGCTATTTTATCGGCGATGTACGCGACGTAGACCGTCTCCGTCGTGCCATGAATGGTATTGACATTGTTGTGCATGCAGCAGCTCTGAAACAAGTGCCTGCCTGTGAATATAATCCAATTGAGGCTATTATGACCAATATCGTAGGAGCACGGAATGTTATAGATGCTGCACTTGATACTGGTGTTAAGAAGGTATTTGCGCTAAGCACCGATAAGGCTGTCAATCCTATCAACCTGTACGGAGCCACAAAACTGTGCGCAGAAAAATTGTTCGTACAGGCTAATTCTTATAGTGGTATGCAAAGTTGTAGATTTAGTTGTGCACGATATGGAAATGTGGTTGGAAGTCGCGGTAGTGTGATTCCAGTGTTTCTAGAGCAGCGTCGAACTGGACGAGTCACTGTAACCGACCCACGAATGACTCGATTCTGGCTTACGTTGGAGCAGGGTGTGAGATTCGTTATACGTTGTATCGAGCACATGCACGGAGGTGAGGTGTTCATTCCTAAGATTCCTAGTATGAATATTATGGATTTGGTGCAGGCAATCGCTCCTGATTGTAAAGTGGATTACATTGGCATACGACCTGGCGAGAAACTTCATGAGGTATTACTTTCAGAGGATGAGTCAAGGCATGCTCTAGAGTTAGACGACATGTACGTTATTCGTCCGCTCTACAACTGGTGGGAAACAAAGAATTGGTCTGAAGGTAAACCTGTTCCCGAAGGATTTCGATACACCAGTGATACAAATACTCATTGGCTTTCAGTAGACGAGCTGAGAGTACTAGCTATGAACTTCTTGTGAGTAGCTACTGTAGCTATACTTTATTACAATGAGGAGGTATTGAGCTATGCAAACTCGCTGGATAAAATATTGCAAGCGATGTGTTATGCCGGAAACAAAGCCCGATCTCTACATAGATGGGGAGGGTATCTGTAGCGCATGTAGAAGCTTTGAGCGTAGAACTCTGGTTGATTGGGAAAAAAGGAAACAAGAGCTATTGAACATTCTCGATAGATACCGATCACGTGGTGGAAGCAACTATGACTGTATCATTCCCGTAAGTGGTGGAAAAGATAGTCATTATCAGGTTATCAGAATGCTTGAACTAGGTGCAAACCCTCTTTGCGTTACTGCTACAACAGATATGTTGTCCTCTATCGGGAGAAGGAATATTGAGAATCTCAAGCGATTAGGCGTCGATTATATTGAAGTGACTACTAACCCTGTCGTTCGTCGAAAGATCAATCGAATAGCTCTTACTGAGGTTGGGGATATATCTTGGCCTGAACACGTGACGATATTTACAATACCTGTTCGCATTGCGGTTCAAATGAAGATACCTTTGATAATCTGGGGTGAGAACTCTCAAAACGAGTATGGCGGCCCAGCCTCGGCTGCCGAAAATAACACATTGACGAGAAGATGGCTTGAAGAGTTTGGGGGACTTTTAGGGCTTAGAGTGTCTGATTTGATAGGTCAAAACGGTATAGAAGCAAGACACTTAATCCAATATACGTATCCGTCCGATGAAGAGCTGCAGAAGGTAGGAGTTACTGGCTTGTTTCTCGGCTACTACTTACCTTGGGATGGACATCAGAACGCCTTTATTGCACAATCCTATGGATTTGAAACGTATCACAAGGCAGTAGAAGGTTCTATTGCTAACTATGAAAATCTTGACAACGTGCAGACCGGTATACACGATTACTTCAAGTTTCTCAAGTACGGATTCGGTAGAGCAACAGATATAGCTTGCCTACACATTCGAAGGGGCCGTATATCGAGAGAAGATGGTTTGAGAATGGTGAAAATGCGGGATGGTAAATTTCCCTGGACGTATTTGGGTGTCCCTATCGAGGATGTTCTCAAGGAGATAGATATGAGTCTCGAAGAGTTTATAAGTGTGTGTGATCGGTTTACCAATAAGAGGTTATTCGTCTGCGACTCACGAGGCAGATTGGTTAAAGATAAGGATGGAAACTTGACAAAGATAAATTATGATAATGTGGAGGAATTATGAAGAACGTTGCGGTTATAGATTATGGAATGTGTAACCTAGATTCAATAGCACGTGCGATAGCACTCTGTGGGGGAAATCCAGTCGTCACAGATAAATATCGAGACATTAAGCAAGCAGATGCGATTATTCTTCCTGGTGTAGGTGCCTTTCCAAAAGCAATGGAAAACATCAAGAATAAGTCGCTTGACAAAATATTGTACGAGCAAGTTATCGAGAGAAATATTCCTTTCCTGGGTATATGTCTAGGGATGCAGTTGTTGGCGACAAAAGGTTGGGAGATATCAGAAACCGAAGGTTTGGGATGGATTTCTGGCGAGGTGAAACGATTGGAACCACGTGGCTTTGATAGCAGAATACCACATGTAGGATGGAATGAAGTACACTTAGTTCGAGAATCTCCCCTATTCAGAAATATTCCCTCTGGAAGAGATTTTTATTTTGTTCATAGTTATCATTTCTGCGTGATGGAGGTTGATGTTATTGTTGCAAGAACAATCTATGGAGATGACTTTGTGTCTGCAGTTCAGAAAGGTTTAATTTTTGGCGTACAATTTCATCCAGAGAAAAGTCTGCGGTTCGGGTTTCAGTTAATCAAGAATTTTCTCGATGCACAAGATTATCAGTAGCTCATCTTAACATACGATCTACCAGTTCAGCAAGAGATTTTTTCTGAGCGGGAGAATTGTTTTATGCCAACAAAGATAAGGATAATTCCTATTCTGCTATACAAAGATTTTGGTCTGGTTAAGGGTGTGCAGTTTGATTCGTGGCGAAGGGTAGGTTCTGCTATGCAGGCGATTAAGGTATATAATTTACGGGAAGTCGATGAACTAATCTTTTTAGACATAACAGCCACGATACAAAGAAGACATCCTGACTTCGAGATCGTAGATGAATTAGCTGATGAATGTTTCGTTCCTTTTACAGTAGGAGGTGGTATATCTGACATAGACGATGTGAGAAATCTACTTGCAGTAGGAGCAGACAAAGTGGTAATTAACACAGCTTTTATTGAAAATCCTGACATAGTTCATAAAGCTGCTCAAAAATTTGGATCCCAGTGTGTGGTGGTTTCAATAGATGCACGGAGAAAGCATAACGGTTTATATGAAGTTTATACACATTCAGGAACTGTTAATACAGGAATAGATCCCGTATCCGCTGCGATTAAGGCAGAGAAGTTAGGCGCAGGTGAAATTATTATCACGTCTATAGATCGTGATGGTACTATGATGGGGTATGATATTGATTTGGTGCGCCAAGTAAGTGAAGTAGTATCTATACCTGTAATTGCATCCGGTGGAGCGGGAAACTATGAACATATGGCTCAGGTGTTAGCAGAAGGCGGTGTTTCGGCAGTAGCAGCGTCCAGTATTTTTCACTTCACTCATCAGACACCTTTAGAGGCGAAACATTTTCTTAAGACAAAGGGGTTTAACGTTCGCATCTAAAGATAAACATTGGGCGAAAGTTTCGCAATCTTTCATCCCATTTTGATACGGAAGATAGGTATAAATAGATTAATGTGCTGGTTATCAATTTGGTTTTGTGTAACTCGGTTTGGTCTTTGATAACCTGGAGATCTATAACTGTTTATCATTTCCCAAGCCGTGAAGAGAGGATAGTAGTATGAGTAGACATGGTCTTGGAAAACTTGCTGTACAAGGCGGTAATCCCATTCGACAAAAACTTCTGCCGTATGGTAGGCAATTGGTTGACGATGATGATATTGCAGTGGTTGTTGATGTCCTTCGTTCAGATTGGCTCACGACCGGCCCGAAGATACCGGAATTTGAGCAGGCTTTTGCAGCATTGACAGGTTCTCTGGAGGCTGTAGCGGTTAGTAGCGGTACTGCGGCCCTGCACGCAGCAATGTATGCAATCGACATCAAACCGGGAGATGAGGTTATTGTTCCGGCTATAACCTTCGCTGCCACAGCTAATAGTGTTGTCTTTCAGGGTGGCCGTCCAATTTTTGTTGATGTACATCCTGACACACTGCTTATTGATCCGGAACAGGTTGCAAGGCATATTTCAACGAAAACGAAGGCGATCATTGCAGTAGACTATGCAGGCCAACCGTGTGATTACGATACCCTCCGTAAACTAGCCGATCGGTATCATGTAAAGTTGATTGCTGATGCCTGTCACTCGTTGGGTGGCAGTTACAAGGGACGCCCCGTCGGTCAGTTGGCCGATTTAAGTACCTTTAGCTTTCACCCGGTAAAACATATCACCACTGGCGAAGGGGGAATGATTTCTACCAATGATCCCGACCTCGCTCGTCGAATGCGTATCTTCCGCAATCACGGTATTACCAGCGACCACCGCCAGCGCGAGCAACAGGGGTCTTGGTTCTACGAGATGGTGGATTTGGGTTACAATTACCGTATCACAGATATTCAGTGTGCGCTTGGGTTAAGTCAGTTGCGAAAACTCGCTGCTTGGGTTAAGCGCAGACAAGAGATTGCGCAGCGATATAATTCTGCGTTCGCCGAGATTTCAGCCGTACAGCCACTGGGTGTTCGTGCAGAAGTTTCGCACGCTTATCACCTTTACGTGATCCGACTCGATTTGACCAAACTCCAGGCGACTCGGGGACAGATCTTTGCTGCTTTGCGGGCCGAAGGGATCGGGGTTAATGTCCACTATATTCCGGTGCATTTGCACCCTTTTTATCGAAAGCAGCTTGGTACGAAACCGGGTATGTGCCCTGTAGCAGAAGCGGCCTACGAGCAGATCATCTCGCTCCCCATTTTTCCGCAGATGACTGATGCCGATGTGGAAGATGTTATCGAAGCCGTGCATAAAGTCGTACGTGCATTCACAGTTTGATGATACTGGAGGAAAAAATGACACATCCACTGGAAATTTGGGAAGGTGATTTCGGTAAAGACTACACAGATCGTAACGAGATTGATTGGCGAGCCCGGTTACCTGCTTTTCAACAGATGTTGGATAGCATGCCCATCAAGCGAGTACTTGAGGTTGGATGCAACCGAGGGCACAATCTTGTTTGTCTTGCCGAACTTCTTGGGGAGGAGAGCGATGTCGTTGGTGTGGAACCAAACCGCTACGCACTGGAGATTGCCAGGGCATCCAGTGTAAAGGTGGGCGTGCTGTACGGTCAGGCTTTTGACTTGCCGTTCAAGGACGGGTATTTCGACCTTGTGTTTACTGCCGGAGTATTGATCCATATCCCGCTTAAAGATCTTCCATTGGCTCTAAGCGAGATCTATCGAGTGAGCAAGCGCTACATTCTGGCAATCGAATATTTTGCCCAAGAAGAGACGGTCGTGCATTACCGAGGGCATGATAACCTCTTATGGAAGCGAGATTTTCTCCAGCACTACCAAAGCCGATTCTCCGACCTGACGCTTATTCGGAGTGGATACTTAAGGTCTGAAGATGGCTTTGATAGGACACACTGGTGGTTGCTTGAGAAAACTTTCAGTAGAGAAGAGAGATGAAGACGGTTGCAATCATCCAAGCCCGAATGGGAAGTACCCGACTGCCAGGAAAAGTATTACAAGACCTGGCTGGCGAGCCAATGTTAGCACGGGTTGTTAACCGTACCGGTCGGGCGAAAACCATCCAAGAAGTAGTAATCGCAACGACAACAAATGTATTAGATGATGTAATTGTCGAATTGTGTAAGGCCCGTGACTGGTCCTGGTTTCGTGGGAGTGAGGAGGATGTTCTTGATCGCTATTATCAGGCGGCTAAGAAATATCAGGCCGATCTCATTGTTCGCATTACCTCGGATTGCCCACTGATAGAACCAGAGATTGTAGATCAAGTGGTGCAAGAGTTCTTGGAACGCTGGCCGGAGTTAGATTATGCTACTAATACGTGGCCCCAACGCACATTCCCACAGGGTCTGGATACCGAAGTTATGAGCAGAGATGCGTTAGATCGGGCTTGGCATGAAGATCGCAATCCAACTTGGCGTGAGCACGTCACTCCCTATATCTATCGCAATCCTGACCGATTTCGCATTCATAATGTCCTCAGCCAGGTGGACTATTCTGCCATGCGCTGGACAGTGGATACGACCGAAGATCTCACCTTTGTACGCCAAATATATGACTACTTTGACCACGATGGTTTCTCTTGGCACGAGGTTCTCAAAGCGCTGGAAGAACACCCGGAGTGGTTGGAAATCAACCGGCATATACAGCAAAAGGTGATTTGAATGGGAAATTGGGTAAATCCTTTACTCATTCGCACTGATGCTAGCATCCAAATTGGCACAGGTCACCTAATGCGCTGTTTGGCCCTGGCCCAAGCCTGGCAGGCAACGGGCATAGTCAAGCCATCGTTGTTCCAGTGTGTACCAACTCACTTCGTTGCCCTGTAGCGTGTTTGGGCGGGGGACAAGAATCACTACAAAGCAGCCTGGATGCAATGCTGATATAACCCTGAACACCTGAGACTGTGTAGGTCAGAACAATGACAGAATCTCAACCAAAACCACAGCTTCAGCTTCCTGCACTGAGGTCATCAATCTCTGTAGTTGTGCCTGTCTTCAACAGCGAAGGCACGCTCGACGAACTGGTATCTCGCCTGAAGACGGTTCTTTCCCAGTTTGCCGCCGAATGGGAGATCATCCTGGTGAACGACGGCAGCCAAGACGAGAGCTGGCGGGTGATTTGTGAGCTTGCCAGGCAGTACTCCTGGATCAGAGGCATAGACCTGATGCGTAACTACGGTCAGCACAACGCTCTGCTGGCTGGCATTCGGGAGGCTCAATATCCCGTCATTATCACAATGGACGATGACCTTCAGAACCCTCCCGAGGAAATCCCCCTTCTCCTGGCAAAGCTCCATGAGGGTTATGATGTAGTCTATGGCACACCAGCACGCGAGCAACATGGACTCTCGCGTGACCTGGCATCAAGAGTCACCAAGCTGGCATTACAAAGTGCAATGGGTGCCGAGACGGCCCGTAAGGTCAGTGCGTTCCGAGTTTTTCGCACTCGGGTGCGAGAGGCTTTCGCTAACTATCAGGGTCCATTCGTCTCTATTGATGTACTGCTGACCTGGGGGACGACACGCTTTGCTGCTGTCTCTGTACGCCATGACCCACGTCGGATCGGTAAGTCGAACTACACGTTTCGCAAGTTAGTGACCCACGCGCTCAATATGATGACAGGCTTCAGTGTTCTGCCGTTACAACTGGCCAGCCTGATGGGCTTTGGTTTTGCCTTATTCGGCCTGTTGATGTTGGTCTATGTGCTCGGGCGTTACCTGATTCAGGGGGGGAGTGTACCAGGTTTCCCATTTCTGGCATCTACCATTGCTATTTTCTCAGGAGTACAATTGTTGGCTCTTGGGATCATCGGAGAATACCTCGCACGTATGCATTTTCGTATGATGGAAAGGCCAACCTATGTGATTCGGTAACAAGTGTATTCAGAGGAGGGGAAGAAGTAGCATACATATTGCACTGCTATGCGCGTTTCGGCGTGGATACCGAAGTTGCTACGGGCTGTTCGTTGCTCCCTAGATTAACTCGTTGGCTTACGTTGTCAGATGTTACTTGTCAGAGGAATATCATGAGCGTTGATTCTGTAGAGGTAAGACTTTCGGCTATTGACGAGGAGCGTTTTGGCATCCGAACCGTGCGCGCTTCGCAAGTCACCTTGGCCACCCTGCCCATCGTTCTAGATTTCTGCCGGGCAAATCATGTGAAGTTCCTGATCGCTCGTTGCCTGGCCTCGGAACTGGCGGCAGCGCAAGCTATGGAACAGGAAGGGTTCATCCTGATGGACACTCTGATCTACTATGCACGCTCTCTGACAAAGATGCCTATTCCACCTGACACGGGCGAGATTTCCGTGCGTTCCATTCGACCAGGTGATGAAGAACAGGTGAAGATCGTAGCGGCCAGAGCGTTCCATGGCTACTTCGGCCATTACCACGCCGACCCACGCCTGGATCGCACCAGGTGTGACGAGGTT
>Ga0124941_1070186_pt1 | contig 9239 bp, 9 predicted proteins | sample YNPNP_0400MetaT_FD_92941 | JGI IMG/M metagenome (GOLD analysis project Ga0124941, IMG submission 92941) | Anoxygenic and chlorotrophic microbial mat microbial communities from Yellowstone National Park, USA - YNP NP_0400 MetaT (Metagenome... ... | reverse complement strand
CGCTAATTCCAATGTTCCTTAATTTGTCAATTTGCGTTGTCATCTTTCCTAGCACCTCATAGCTTCAAAAATAATCAGGGCGATACAAAATCCAGCCCTGTTAGTAAAAAGGGAACTCGCTATGTAGCAAAAAATAACTCCATGAGAAAGGGAAAATTAACTTTCCTGGAAAAAAATCTTCCATCCGTAGGGGCGTATGGCGATACGCCATTACCGAAGTAAAGGCGAATCGAGGGGTCGTTCAAAAGCGTCACGGGTGTAGTGTCCCGCCGTGGCAGGTTGCCCCGAATCATGGGTTACTCACAGAATTTGAAGAATTTCCGACTCGTTCAATTATGATGAGACGTTCGTTTTCGTCTATGACATCGAATAGAACATCCCAGCGGTTTTCTGGAAGTTCTTCTTTTTCCAACCGATCAGGCCATTCGATGACGCATACTCCATGTCCGTAAAGGATTTCCCGCAGAGTTAGTGTTTCAAGGTCTGCGACGCCACTGATTCTGTATAAATCAATATGGTAGAGATTTAGCGCTCCATGGTATTCGTTGATTATGGTAAATGTCGGGCTTGTAATGGGAATTGATGGTGAAGCTCCCAGAGCTCGAGCTATACCTCTGGTAAAGGTTGTCTTTCCCGATCCAAGATCTCCCCATAGAGCAACCACATCACCTGGTTGGAGCCTGGAACCGAAGTTTTTACCGAGGTTTACTGTTTCTTCTGCCGACTTTGTTATGTATCTTTCCGTCGTCATTGTTTATTCCGTAAGGTGGGTAGTAGCGCACGGCCGTGCGACCCTGCTGGAATTAGCCTCCAGTTCTTTTAGAATTGTTGGAATTTTGTCGAGCAAATCCGTAGCGGCAAGGCCTCGAGTTCCCCAACCGTGCTGTTCTATCACTCGATCCCCTGCCACTCCGTGAACGAATACTCCCACACAGGCGGCTTCGAATGGATCAAGTCCCTGAGCGATGAGTGCCGAGATGAGACCCGTCAGAATATCGCCCATGCCCCCCGATGCCATAGCGGGATTTCCTGTTGTATTTACGGCAACTCTTCCAAGCGGGTCGGCCACAATAGTTCTATGTCCCTTAAGCACTACAACGACTCCGAAGTCCTTTGCAAAGGTTTCGGCTATGCCTAATCGGTCAGATTGCACCTCCGTTGTTGAGATTTCAAGAAGTCGCGCCATTTCCCCTGGGTGTGGTGTGATCACTATTGGTGATGAAGCATCTTTGAGAATCTGAATATGTTCTGCGATAGCCGTGAGAGCGTCGGCGTCGGCTACGACAGTGCATGGCGACTGCACTATAAGCCGGCGTACAAGTTCCTGGGTTTCAGGATGAAGCGACACGCCGGGGCCAACGGCGAGGCATTGCTTGTTAGAAATAAATTCCATAATTTGATCCAGTGCATCCAGGGATACTGTTTGCTCATCTGTTTCTGGAAGGAGGTAAGTCATGGGTTCTGTGGTTTTAACTTCCAGGATGGGGTTAAGGCTTTTGGGGATCATGAGTGTTACAAGCCCCGCTCCGCCTCTTACTGCTCCCAAAGCCGACATCGCAGCAGCTCCGGTTTTACCGGGGGATCCTGCAAGAATAACCACGTGACCTGCTTGTCCCTTGTGGATGATGGGCGATCTCGGTTCTATCACATTTGCCATGAATTCCTTGGTGAGTAAGTAACGAGTTATTTTATAATGTTCAAGAGCTAGATTAGGAATGCCTATATCGATTACTTTTAGTGTGCCGGTGTGACGCGATCCAGGCCAGCATACATGTCCGATTTTGGGAAAAGCGAACGTAGCAGTAGCGTAGGCATTTACAGCAGTTCCCATAATCCGGCCTGTAGATCCATCAATTCCTGATGGAATATCTACCGCAAGGATGGGAACTCCCATAGAGTTGATTTTATCAATTGCTTTTTTAAATATTCCCGTAACTTCCCGCGTAATGCCTGTGCCCAGGAGTGCATCTATTATGACCGTACTATTAGATATAATTTCCCATCCTTCAGAATCAGGATCGTCGATAAAGTAAATCGGCACACCGAGTTTTTTGAGGATTTCGTAATTTATAAGGGCATCTTCGGGAAAATATTGAGGTGTTTTTACGCAAAAGACTTTTACATCTGCTCCCTTTCCAAAAAGAATCCTTGCAATGGCAAATCCATCTCCGCCGTTATTACCAGGACCAGCGACGACGCCGACACACCGTTTCAAAAGATCTGGCAGGACTTCTTCGAAAAACTGGCAGGTGCCTCTGGCGGCGTTTTCCATAAGAACTACGCCAGGGATACCGATCGTTTTAATGGTGAACTGGTCGATCTGAGCCATTTCCTGAGCCGTGACCAGGTACATGGTTTATTCTCCTTCCAGAATTACTATGGCTACAGCATGGTCATGGTCATCTGAAAGGCTTAAGTGCCAGTATCGAATGTTTCTGGATTCACACCATTTTTTGAGATCTTCGGATAGAGCGATTTCCGGACGACCGAGATCATTTGATTTTACTTCAATGGCGTGCCATTTCAGAGGTGACCTCATACCCATACCGGTTGCTTTTGCAAACGCTTCCTTAGCAGCAAATCGCATAGCGAGGAAGCGAGCTTCTCGTAAACGATCTTTGGCTGCCGTAATTTCCCTTTCGGTAAAAATCTTTCGTCTGAAACGATCTCCCCATTTTGCAAGGGAAGCTTCAATACGTGGGATGTGCACAATATCAACGCCTATGCCTCGAATAGCCATGTTTCAATTCCATATTTTCATCTATTAAAAAATCACCAAGGAGTCGTAAAAAAAACTCCTTCTGGTTTTGAGCTACATGTTCCAGAAAATGTTTCTTGAAATATTTCCGATTACAAAATTACATCATCCCAACTTTAGTAGTCTCTTCAGGATCTCTGCAACCACTGGATTCATTACAGTAAGAGCTAAGATTAAGAGAATCATCATGAAATTAAATTTCTGCTCTAACCTGTCAATTCTCCCTTTAAGTTCAGCTTTGTCTTTTTCAGTCTTTTCATAAAGAGCTTCTATCTTACCAAGGAGTTCAGCTTTGTCTTTTTCAGTCTTTTCATAAAGAGCTTCTATCTTACCAAGGAGTTCAGCTTTGTCTTTCTCCATTTTACCAAGGAGTTCAGTTTTGTCTTTCTCCATTTTGCCAAGGAGTTCAGTTTTGTCTTTCTCAATTTTACCAAGAAGTTCCGCTCTGTCTTTTTCCATTTTGCCAAGTAGTTCGTTCCTTAAAGCGTTTATTTTTTCTTCAAAAACATTCCGCGTGATGAACTCTTTTCTTATTGCATTGAGAAGATCTTCTCTCGTTGTTGCCCATCGGTGCTCTATTGTATCGGCAATGGTTACTTCAAGAGCTTTTAGCACTTTTCTCGCTCCTTCCTTTCCAAACCACTCTTCAAATACTTCGTAGATATCCAAAGGCAAAACGGCGGGCATATTTCCTATCCTCCTTTGGTGTTTTTAGACTTCTGGCATGTTTCACAACAATTGTATCCCAAACTACATGAAAAAACATCCACAAAACTCATCAAGTTCCTGTGGTACCATCTTCTATTCTTAGAGTTAGCATTATCGATCGAAAGTATAGGGGAGCATCCATCCATGAAGACCGTGCCTTAATTCGATGTGCGTTTATGTAAGGGTCCCGCCACGGCGGGATTGCCCCTACGATGTAAAAGAATTATGGTGAGATGAGATGGAAGCATCATCGAAGACAATCCCGCAAGTTGAATCTATCATGGCTTTTATGTAAGTTACGGATTTAATAATTTTACCATGTCTCTTACAGCCTGTTCCATCCCAACCATGACAGCACGGGCTATAATAGAGTGTCCTATGCTGAATTCTTCGATTTCCTGAATTTCTCTTAGCCAAAGTACGTTTTCGTAATCTACTCCATGACCTGCGTGAACGTTAAGCCCCAATTCTTTAGCAAGCCTAGCGGCGTTTTTGAGTATCTCAAACTGCCGCCGCCTTTCTTCGATAGTTTTGGCTTCGGAGAATATTCCGGTATGTAATTCCACCACATCCGCTCCCACTCTGGCTGCTGCTTGAATTTGCTGAACCGCCGGATCTATGAAAAGACTAACTTCTATTTCCGCTCGGTGAAGCACTGAAATAGCATCCTGAATTTTCATCTCCTGGTCGGCTACATTAAGCCCACCCTCTGTAGTAAGTTCTTCACGCCGCTCGGGGACAAGTGTAACACGGTCTGGTTTTATTCTTGTTGCGATGGCTAGCATCTCTTCTGTGTTTGCCATTTCCAGGTTCAGATGAGTTTTAACAATCTGCCGAAGTAGTTCGAGATCTCGATCCTGAATATGACGTCGGTCTTCTCTAAGGTGCACCACTATTCCATTTGCGCCTCCTAGTTCCGCAAGGATTGCTGCGGCTACAGGGTCTGGATACTTGGCTTTTCTTGCCTGTCTTAGAGTAGCCACGTGATCAACATTTACTGTTAGACGAGCCATCGTGTCTTTCTCCTCTTTTGTGGAGATGTATTTTTTGCCTACGTTGCTATTTGTTGCTCTGCCCCATAAATTTGTCGTTGTTTGTTGATGTCTCTCATTGGGACATTAACGTTCTGCAGTGAGATACCATTTCCAAGATGAAGAATCATAACCAAAAGACGTCAGCAATTCCATGGTTTTTGTGTCCATTAAAGAAGCTTCTTCAGGGGTTGCGTGATCATACCCCAGAAGATGAAGGATACCATGCACCAGCAATAGATCCAACACCATTTCCGCAGGACACCCGTGTTCTTCCGCCATACGAAAGGCAGTTGGAATGGATATTACCACATCTCCAAGCATTCTAAGGCGATCTTCACCGGGAAATAGCACATCTTCCATAGGGAAAGCCATTACATCGGTTACGCTGTCGATCCCCAGATATTGGGCTTTTAAATGCCTTATTGTGTCATCGTTGGTGAGAAGTATGCTTAACTCTACGCCGTCACAGTCCAAGACGTTTAAGACATGGTTGAGCACTTTTTTCAGCCTCTCCAGATCTATCTCCCGTTCCGTTTGCTCGTTTTGAAGCATCACCTCGTTCATCTGCCGCTGCTCCTTTTTTTGCTTCATTTGCCTGTTGCTGAGGATATTCAATGCGCTTATGGTGAATTGCTCCGAGAATCTGATAGAAATGCTTGGCAATTTGATGAAGATCCCTGAGAGTCAATTCGCAGTCGTCTAGTTGTCCATCAGTGAAAGCCTGATTGATAATTTTGGAAACCATTCCCTGGATACGTGCAGGAGTAGGGTTGGGAAGAGACCTGCAAGCGGCTTCTGCCATATCCGCAAGCATCACAAGGCCTGCTTCTTTCGTTTGAGGTTTGGGGCCTGGATAGCGATAATCTTCTATATTTACAGGCGGTAGCTCAATACCTTTTCTGTGTTGCTTGATCTTACTCCTGAGCTCTATTGCCTTATTGTAAAAATAGGCTATCAGACTGGTGCCGTGATGTTGTTGGATTATGTCGATGATGGGTTTTCCTAACTTATGTTGTTTTGCCAATTCAACTCCGTCTTTGACGTGGGAAATTAAAATGAGACTGCTCATGGATGGAGCAAGCTTTTCATGGCGGTTTTCGCAACTGAATTGATTTTCGATAAAGTAAAGAGGTTTTTTGATTTTACCTATATCATGATAATAGCCTGCCACTTTAGCAAGAAGCCCTTTAGCACCTATGGCACGAGCGGCAACTTCTGCCATAGTACCTACGATCATACTGTGGTGATACGTGCCCGGAGCCTGAAGCATGAGCTCTCTAAGAAGGGGATGATCCATTGATGCGAGTTCCATAAGGCGTGTATCAGTTGTGTATCCCAGGAGATATTCTACAAGCGGGATGAATCCAGCGGCCAGTACACCAGAAAGAAGCCCGCTTAGAAGTGTTACAAAGGCGTATGAAAAGTAAAAACTCCAGTCCCTTGTGCCTACAGTAAGTAGAAATGCAAGGACTAAAGCAGTTTGGAAAAAGGCGACCCAAAGTCCTGTCCGGATTGGCTTAACACGGTTGTGGTATGGATGCAGCCAGTGAGCGCTCAAAAGAGCACAAATAAAGAAATACATGAACACCCATAAGCTACCACGGCCGAGAAAGGTTACCACAAAGCATAAAACAAAGGAAAAAAGATATGCCACTGCTACATTAAAAAAGGTTGCTACAATCATTGGCGCAGCCGCGATTGGAATAGCTAGGATCACAAGTTCTAAATCATTCCCGAAAGGAAACATCTGTGAGCCCAACTTTCCGCCAGAAAGTTGCAACTGAAAATTTGATAACCAGAAAGAAATGCCAGCGTAAATAGCAATAATGGCTTCAAGAATTAAAATATCTTTGTCGTTAAGTCTCAAAGATCCAAAGTGTTTTATGCCAATGTAGAAGGGCACTATGAGTATTACAGAACAAAGGATTGTTAGCAGTACAATGAACTCGGATAAAGGCGTCCTGATCTCTATAGATTCTGTTACTCTTTTCCAGTAAAGGACGGTAAAAAGCAGCGCTACTAATACGGTAAGAAAGAAGGTTGACAGCCAGCGTTTCCAGTAGGGGACAATGCTTTTATGGAACACTTTACGAGTCTTGTGAATACAAATGGATGCGATTGTATTCATATTTTTTCCATTAGAGGGTAACTTCATTTTTACTAAGCACAAGCTACTAGCGCATTTTACCACTCAACGCTATTGTGCCATAATCTTGCTCACTTTTTTCTTTCGCTCGACCCTGATGCACTCTCATAAGCCATTATAATATCCTGAACCAACTTGTGTCTTACAACATCTTTATGGGAAAAGAATATAAACTGTATGTCTTCAATTCCTCGGAGAATTTCCATAGCTTCAACAAGGCCGGAAAGTTTTTCATCGGGAAGATCAATCTGAGTGATATCTCCCGTGATAACGGCTTTTGAACCGATTCCAAGACGAGTAAGAAACATCTTCATTTGCTCTCTGGTTGTATTCTGGGCCTCATCGAGTATAATAAAAGCTTCATTTAGAGTTCGGCCTCGCATAAATGCAAGCGGAGCTATCTCTATTACGCCTTTTTGGATCAGTCTGGCAGCGTCGTCGAAATCCATCATGTCGTGTAGTGCATCGTAAAGAGGTCTCAGATAGGGGTTAACTTTTTCGACAAGATCACCAGGGAGAAAACCTAATTTTTCTCCGGCTTCTACCGCAGGTCGAACAAGGATAATTCGCCTGACTTCCTGTTTGCTGAGAGCCGACACAGCCATAGCCATTGCAAGATAGGTTTTCCCTGTTCCTGCAGGACCGATTCCAAAGACCACATCATAGTTCCGAATTGCTTCTATATACTCCTTTTGCTTTGGGCTCTTCGGGGTTACCGATTTTCGATTGGAGCCAACAATAATCCTGTCGAAAAAAATATCCCTTAGCCTAACGTCGCTGTTTTCGCTCAATATGCGTGATGCATATATGATGTCGGTTGCGTAGACCGGATATCCTTTCTGAATTAGATCGGAAAGTTCTTCAAGAAGCCGAAGAGAAACGTCAACCTGTGACGCAATTCCTTCAACCAGGAACTGATTTCCTCTAAGGTGGAGCTTTACTCTAAGCTGTTTTTCAATGATCTTAAGATTGCTGTTACGTTCTCCAGCAAGCTGTCTTACCACTTCTACGTCATCAAATGTGCAAGACTCCCTTGCAAGTGCTTCACTTCTATCTCTCAAAGTCTTCTCGTGCACCTCCTCTTTGCTGTCGTTTCCAATTTCCCACTATTCTTTTTATCATGATCTTTTAGATGAGCAAGATGTTTGTTGTTCAGAAAGTAAAAACTTTGTCGGCTTCTTTTGCTAGTTCATACAGGTCATCCATCCATCCGAGAGGGCATGTAGCTGAAGCCACAAGACCGTGAGCTTTCATGCAAACACCTCAGACATAAAAGTCTCCTTGAAAGGCATTTATTTGCTCCATTACGTTAAAAGGCTCAGGCGGTATTTTTTCAAAAGTCACCGCTTTGCCAAGCATAAAAACGCTTACTTCATCTCCTTTTTTTACAGCCAGATTTGCAAGCCTCATGGCGTTATACATGGTTTCTGCATCATCGGTTGAAATAATGAAAAGCACCTTCATCGTTTTTCTCCTTTTATTTTTTGGCTAGGCTGTTTTTTCTAATCTACAGTAAAAACTTCGGTTAGAAGGGGTGCTCGTTATGGGATTTCTCGTGCTGTCGTCCGTAAGGTTATTGACACCCCAAAGAGGATTCACTTCACCCCAGCCCCACGGGATGCGTATAACCTGTTGTGGCACTACATCGGAAATTCGAACTTTCATTTTTACTTCACCTTTTGGAGTGCGAACAACCACTTCATTTCCGGTTTCTATGCCTAGCCTGGTGGCATCGGCAGGATGGATTTCGATGAACGGTTCTGGGTCAAGTTTTCTTAAAGAGGGAACATGGAAGAACTGAGTATGAGTATAGCAATTTCTCCTTTCACCGCTTATGCCTATCATCGGATATTGATCCTTTGCCTCTGAAAAACTTACCGGATCCTCGGGGAATCCACTTTTGTATGGCACCGGATCGTACCCTACGGACTCCAGCCTGTGGGAGAAAATCTCTACCTTGCCCGATGGAGTCGGAAAGCCATCGGTACGGTATTTTTCGTAGGTTAGAGCCGAAGAAAAGAGTCCCTGAGGATGTTTTCTTAATTTTTCAACGGAAAGTCCCGATGGTTCCAATTGTTCATCAATGGCTTCTTCCACATCTTTCCAAGGAAAATATTGTCCCAATCCAAGATAGCGAGCCAGATCAAAAATGATTTTCCAATCAGGATGACTTTCACCGACCCATGGGATTACCTGATTCTGTAGCACAACCAGGCTGTTTCTCATAGATGCCCGGTTTAACTGTGTTTTTTCAAAGCATGTCGTGGCAGGAAGTATTACATGAGCAAACTCTGCAGTTCTGTTTCTGAAAAGATCTATTACCACCAGAAAATCCAGTTTTTCTAAAGCAGAGGCGACCCGATTTGATTCGGTCATTGTGACTGCCGGATTTCCCGACTGCACAATGAGTCCTTTAACGGCGTATGGCTTTTCATCTAGAATAGCATCAATTAGGCAGGATTGTGTATGGAGTCCCCAGGTGGGATGAAAATTATTAAACAGGGGGTAGGATGCTGTGACTGGCTCAATATTTGGAGGAAGAAGTTCCTTAAGCTGGATGTTTTTTAGAGGCACAGGCTGGGGAATAAAATCG
>Ga0124941_1031114_pt1 | contig 9414 bp, 7 predicted proteins | sample YNPNP_0400MetaT_FD_92941 | JGI IMG/M metagenome (GOLD analysis project Ga0124941, IMG submission 92941) | Anoxygenic and chlorotrophic microbial mat microbial communities from Yellowstone National Park, USA - YNP NP_0400 MetaT (Metagenome... ... | reverse complement strand
GCATCTGGCCTGATTTCAAAAAGAAGTATGCTACTGGCTATGATCCAAGTCAGCCCGACAATCTCGCCAAAAATCAGGAGATGCTTACTCTTATGCAGAATGTGTTTGGTTTGGATTGGAATAGTCTGAATGATGATCAGAAGAAAAAGTTAGAAGATGCCTTTGACAAGTCCATGTCAGGCAAAAACAATAACAGCGATGCAGCTAATAAACTGCTTTATGGTCGTTATGAACCCATTACAGTTACTATTACTCATATTCTGAATGAACAAGCTGGTATTGGCTGGACCTCTTATGCTCATACTGGCCAGCCTGTACCTGTCTATGCCATAGGCAAGGAATCTGAGAGATTTGCTGGATTCTATGACAATACAGATATAGCAAAGCAGCTTGCCAAGGCCCTTGGCATTTCCAACCCATTACCTGTTAAGAAAGAGAATAAAATATAATATTCTGTTAAGGTAATTGGGGGTTAAGAATGGTGGTGGTATTTTGTCTATAATCTTAATGCCACCACCATATTTATTTGAAAGAGAGTTTATGTAATGACTATATCCCATAAAGATATTCTCTTTAGCTTTGTTATAATATGTATATGTATTGTCTTATGGTTTGTTGATATAGCAAAAATATCTCAAGCGCCTACTGGTATTCATGCTATTGCTAAAGTAATATCTGTCGATAATACATCTGTACATACTCATCAAATAGTTAGGAGTGGTTTTCAAGTTTTAAGAGTTAAATTATTGACTGGTGAACAAAAAAATCAAGAATTTTCTATAGCTAATAGACTGATAGGTAAATTGGAATTAGATGAATTTTATGTCAAGGATGATTTAATTTTAGTTGAATATGATCTTGATGAAAATAATAATCCTGTAAATGGATTATCACGTGGTCACTATCGAATCCATTATCAATTGATATTATTATTGATGTTTGCTGGTTTTCTTTTGATAGTAGGTGGCATAACTGGCTTTAATGCCTTGCTTTCATTTATTTTTGTCTGTTTGATATTATGGAAAGTGTTTTTCCCATTGCTTCTTAAGGGATTTCCACCAATTTCTACAGGTTTTGTTATTGTGACCATATTTACTGCTGTCATTACTCTTTCAGTGGGTGGTTTTCATAGACGAGGTTTTTCCGCATTTTTAGGCTCCATGTCAGGTATTTTACTTACTTGTTGGTTGGCTTTTTGGTTTACTGGTCTATTCCATTTACATGGAGCTACTCAACCATTTTCAGAGATGTTACTTTTTTCAGGCTATTATGACTTAAATTTGATTGATATTTTTATAGCTACTGTTTTTATAGCTTCATCTGGTGCGATTATGGATCTGGCTATGGATATTGCCGCAAGTATGGAGGAGATAGCCCTGAAATATCCGCAAATTGGTTTGATAGAACATATTCAATCTGGTTTAAGAGTTGGTAGGGCAGCTCTTGGGACTATGGCAACTACCTTGCTACTCGCATACGCCATTAGTCATTTAACAATGTTTTTGTTTTTTATGTCAAAGGGATTGAATGCTCTTAATATACTAAATAGTCCATTTATTTCGGCTGAGATTTTGAATATTTTGGTAGGCAGTTTTGGGCTTATTACTGTTGCACCATTGACTGCTATGATATCTGGTTTGTTGTATCGACTAACTTATAAATAAACTATACGATCATGTTGATGCCAAATAAATTATTTGATTTTTATATAGAGTCTCAATCAACAAAAAATTTCTATAAGAATTATAGTGCCGTTGAGATATTGAAGACGATTGGAATTGTAAAATTTAGTAATGCAATAAACTATTCAAAATTGCCATTTACACCATTAGATGTCACTGCTGGTGTTGAAAATGAATTGCAAGCAGCAGTATTGGGAACAAAGGAAAATGTTGATCTGCCACTTACCATATTATCTTCGAATTATTATGGCAATATATTAAAAAGAATGCAAAGTGGAGAGTTAGACAAAAGAACAATAAATGCTATTGAAAATTATCTAAACAATAATGATAAAAATATATGGGAAAATAGTTTCATAAGACTTTATCCAAAATATTTAAGTTTATTTGCAAGGCGAATATTGTTAAGGGATCTATTGGCTGACAAGAAATGTGCGGCAAAAGGATTTAGAACAGATGTAATGAAATTTATTGTAGGTACGGCTAATGAAGAAAAAATAAGATTGCCTGTTAGTTATCTCTTGAAATTAAGTCTTGCTGATGTAATAGGCTGTCAACAAAATGCCCATCTTTTGATGCGCAGAACAGCTTATAAATTATTAAAACATTATTCTAATGATAATACATCTCCAGAGACATTTTCTTTTTATGTTGTTCCAATTTCTCCAGAATATAAAAATGGTGTACATATTGCTAAAGAAACATCTATTCGTTTTCTTCTTTCAACGCTTTTAATCGAATATGCTAATAGAGCATTTCATTTAAAAGAAACAGGTCAAGAGGTAATCATCTATTTTTCTCCGCACCCTCCCATTAGACAACAATACCTTAATAATATAATATCTGATTCATTTTATCGAGAATTATTTATCAATCCTTGTCTTGGTTGGAATAAAGCTGAAGAAAAATATCATTACATGATTCTTTGCCATCAAGTATTAAGTCGTAGTCATTTGAATACTCTATTTAAACTCAAAGAGGCAGGTATTATAACTAATAATTTAGTGACATTACCCAATACTTCAAATATCAGTCTTTCAAATAATGGAACACATATAAGTTTGGGCAGTAGGCAACTTTCTTCTCTTATGGCCACTGGAAATGAATTTAATATGGCGCACGAAAAGTATTTAGGGGATCTGGTTATAAAGATTGTTGAGCACTTTCTTCCACTTTTCGTCGGTACATATACTGCAGATCCTTATCGTATTGATTATACGGATTTCCATCCAGAAAAAGTGTTGGGTTTTCTACCTCATGAACTCCACTACACCCATTTAAGAATGATATGGAGACGCTGGAAGAAAAAGGCCCATATCAATTTTTTAGGCAGATCCTTGACTCCATTTGGTCCTCCATGGATAGATGAATTTTTGAAGAAAATTTTTAAGTTGCGTGGTGATTTTGTCAATGATTTTCGTCTCATAAGTTATCTTGTTTCGCTTCTTTCAACTGAACAACATTCAGGCCTTAATGGCATGTTGAACAATACAGAGTTGTTAAAGATGGATTTGGCTGAAATGGGTGTTTTTGATTCAAGAATGTCTGTCTATCAACTATATAGGCTTAGAGAATATAATAAGATGTCATTTTCTGGTTTTGAAGGCAGATATTATAGTTTATTTAAGCAGTTAAGAGATGATATGGGCTATGCTGTTACTCTTCAGATTATTGTTACAGGGCTTGCTTATAAATATATGGCCGAAGGTAAAGTATCACATGAAACGATCCCTGATGATCCATTTAGCGAAAGTGAAAGGCGTCAGATATTTTTTGCAGCTGCTATTGGTATCCCTACTTTTTTTGTCAAGAAGAATAGTAGTAATCAATTGTTGCGCAGAATTTTAATGATTACTGAAAATATAAGATCAAGTAGGCGTTATCCTGATTATGTAAGAGTTTATGTTTCAGAGTATAGAAAGGCATTGCTTAAAATTATTCTAAAAGATGCCAAAGAATTAATTGATATGTGGAGCTGTACAGATTTGATTCTTGATTTAGAAAGGCGTCTGGAAGAACCAGATAAATATAGTGCAACAGGTAAATTGTTAAATGGTATTTTAAAAGGGACGAAATTTAATAAAGCAATAAAAATTAGTGCCAATGAGTTTAATCAAATGACAGAAGATTATTATAGAAATGAATTGCGCATGGAATATTTAAAAGAGTCTTTTGAATTTCTTGAAGAAGAAGTTTATAAAATTGAATCAAAATTATCTCATTTAGATAATGATTTATTGCAAGCAATATCATATATAACTCCACAAAATAAAGATTTATGCCATTTGTTGAGAGACTTAAAGAAAAAATTTTTGAATAATGTATTGCAAGACAGTGACCTAATAAAGCTTATAAATATATTGCTTCTTGATATTGCTTACAATCAACAACTTTGGAGAAATGATAATAAATATGATGCAAAATAGAAAAATTATTCATCAATATATTGAGCGATCAACTGGTCGAGTTTGTACAGAAGCATTATATTATAATAAGATTGTCAATTTTCTATATTCAACAGTTAGAGAAAATAGTAGTTTTTTATTTCAAGCTATTACTAGTAAACGCATGTCAAGTGTTTTAGGATATTTAAATTATGATTTAATGCTTGGAAGTAGATTATCAGGGAATATGCAATTTTTAAAAAAAACTGGTATTGATTTATCAGAATGTTTAGAAAAACCAGAAGAACTTGATAGTCTAAGAAAAATATTCGAACGAAAGATTTGTTATTGGAACTGTCGCCCAATGGAAGAAAGAGTTGGAGCTATAGTTTCTCCTGCAGATTCTAAAGTAATATGTGGTTCATTAGATGATAGCTCTTTATTATTTATAAAAGAAAAATTTTTTGACTGGACTGAACTTTTAGGTCTTAATAAGCATGAATGGCTTGCTAAATTTATCCATGGTGATTTTGCGATTTTTAGACTCACACCCGAAAAATATCATTATAATCATGTTCCTGTATCTGGAGTTGTAGTAGATTTTTATACGATTGATGGTTCTTATCATTCATGTAATCCAAATGCAGTAGTGCAATTAGTGACACCTTACTCTAAAAATAAAAGAGTTGTTACTATTATAGATACAAATTGTAATGGCGGTGAAGGAATAGGTTTGGTTGCTATGATAGAAGTAGTAGCTTTAATGATTGGTGATATAAAACAGACTTATAGTGAGGTTAACTATTCTAATCCTATTGACATGAATATTGGATTATTTCTAAAAAAAGGTTGTCCTAAAAGTTTATTTAGACCTGGCAGTAGTACAGTCATTCTTTTATTTCAAAAAAATAAAATAAAGTTTGCTCAAGATATTCTTGAGAACCAAAAGCGTTATGATGTAATTAGTCGTTTTTCTATAGGTTTTAATGCAAAACTTGTTGAGACAGATGTGCAAGTTCGTTCTACTATAGCTAATCGTATTGACTGATACTTTTGAATTTTAAATTAAGTAATTAATTTTTTAATAAAATTCTACTTTAGGAGGTGTAGTAATGGCTGAAACAATTTTTTTGTTGTCGTTGATTATTGGTTATACTGTACTATTTAAGTGGTCATTTACGCATCTTCCAGAAGAAAAATGGCAGATATTAGCCACACTGCCATATAAAAAGACAGAAGATGGTGAATGGATTGGCATAAATTTTACATATTATGGTTTATTTACAGCTATATCATATGTTATATCTATATTTATGTTTATGTTTCTTCTCGCATCTATTGGTATAAAACCTACTAATTCATTTTTTCTAATTCTTATAATGCTTGTTATATGTATTCCTTCTTCAAGACTTATTGCATATTTAGTTGAAGGTAAAAGATATAATTTTACTGTTGGTGGTGCTTCTTTCATTGGTATAATACTGGCACCCATTCTACTTTATGTTCTAAATAAGATAGATTTACCATTATTTAAATTTCCATTTTTGGAAACCCTTGCAGCTATGGCTATTGCCTATGCCTTTGGTGAGGGCACTGGCAGATTGGCCTGTATAAGTTTTGGCTGTTGTTATGGTAAACCTATATCAGAGATAGATGGTATTGTTAAAAAGTTTTTTGAAAAATGGCATTTTGTTTTTACAGGTAAAACAAAAAAAAGCAGTTTATGCTGGAGGGCTCGAAAATGTCAAATTAATACCCATACAGGCTATTACAGCTATTCTCAATATATCTATAGCTATTATAGCTACTATACTATTTTTATATTCTTATTTTGTAGCTTCTATATTATTTGTTATATTGTTTACTCAATTATGGCGTTTTATATCTGAATTTTTGCGTAGTGATTATCGTGGCTCTGGGAATATTTCTATATATCAGAAGATGTCATTGATTAGTATATTTTATCTATTTATTGTTGTTTTATTCAATTCAACACATTCTTTTATTAAACCTGATTTTATGACTGGTTTTGAATTTATGTTATCGCCAGAAAATATTATATTTTTAGAGATTATTGGCATTATAAATTTTATTTATACAGCCAAGAGTAGTGTTACTGGTTCTATTATAAGATTTTATGTAATACAGGAAAATATTTAGTTTTTTAGCTTCTGTCGTTTTGATTTTTGCTTTGATTTTAATATATTGTTTTATTTTAGGAGGTGATGTATGAGGCTTCTAAAAGTGAATGAATCAAATATGGATGATGATTTTAATAATCATATATATCCATTTAACATCAATCAATTTGGATTTAATGATCAAATTGATCTAAAAAAAATAGAAAATTTGGTTAGTAAATTTTATAAACATGATATGGTGTCATATGTTTTATGGATGAGTATAGCTAATTTTCAGCTATTTAAAGAAATGTATGGCTCTGATATGGCTGATTATATAATGACTATATCTCAGCAAGCTATACAAAATATCGCATCAGAATATTTTAAAAATAATCTATATTTGCTTGAAACATTTCAATCTGGTGAATTTTTATTACTTTTAAATGAATTTAATCAGATTGATATTACATTTAAGCTTGCCATTTTACGTCTTAAAATAAAAATAATGATTAATCGTGATATAATTAAACACATTGGCAATAAATGTGATATTAAAATTGGTCATTCTACTATTTCTAAAGATAATATTTCATTGATACATAAAGCAATTTATGAAGCAAAATTATCAGCTATTAGTTCGTCTGAGCAATATCAAAAATATTTGGTTGCAGATTTTTCAAGTCTAATAACTAAAGAAAAATTATGTCCACATTATCAACCTATTGTAGATTTATCCAATGCTAATGTGATTGGATGGGAATCACTTATCAGATGTCAACATAATAATAGCCATTTTGATTCTCCTGATTTTCTGTTTAATTTTGTAGAAGAGATTGGTTCCTTATTTCTTTTAGAAGAAATTTGTAGACATTTAGCAATTAAGAAGATAGGTATATTGGAAGACAATCAAAAAATTTTTATTAATATTCATCCTAAAACACTGGCTGATCCTAAATTTAAATCTGGTCAAACATTGGAATTGCTTAAGCAATATGGTTTGTATCCAAGAAATATAGTTTTTGAAATCACTGAAAAACATTCTATTCATGACTTTAAAGCCTTTTATACTGCATTGGAACATTATAGATTACAAGGATATTCTGTAGCCATAGATGATGTTGGAGCTGGTTATTCAGGATTATTGAGTATTGCTGAAACGAGACCTGATTTTATAAAAATAGATATGTCGCTTATAAGAAATATTGATAAAGATCCAATTAGAAGATCTTTAGTTGAATCAATATTATCATTTGCACATAAAATAGATTGTAAAGTGATAGCTGAAGGTATAGAAACAGATGGAGAATTGAGTTCATTGATAAATCTTGGGATAGATTATGGTCAAGGATTTAGGATATGCCGTCCAAGTTTTCCAAAACCTTTAATTGATGATGGCCTAAAAGAAAAGATAAATATTATCTCAAGAGAAAATTTATTTATATCTAAAGGAGATTTTAAGCTAAAATCTTCAATGCCTATAGAAATATTGACCGAAAAAGTTATTACTGTAAATGTTACTGATCGCATAAAAGATGTGAAAAACCATCTTTCAAAAGAAGTATCATTTACAGGAGCTGTTGTTTTAGATGATGAAAGACCAGTAGGACTTATCATGGGATATCATCTTGATCGGCAACTAAGTACTCAATATGGTGTAGCTCTTTATATCAATCGTCAAGTAACACAACTTATGGATAGCTCACCACTTATTGTTGAAGCTGATATGCCAATAGAAAAAGTTGCAAAAAAAGCCATGGAAAGAGAACACTATAAAGTCTATGATCATATAATTGTTGTAAAAAAAGGTAAATATATCGGTATAGTTTCTGTACAAAATATGCTTAATACACTTGCAAAATTAAATATTGAAATGGCTAAAGGAACAAATCCTCTTACTGGTTTGCCAGGCAATTTAGCTATTGAACAAGAAATAGAAATGTATATGAATGCTCATAAACCATTTTGGCTAATTTATGCAGATCTTGATAATTTTAAGATTTATAATGATGTTTATGGGTTTAAACAAGGAGATAAGATTATTTTATTGTTGAGTCATATCCTGATCTGGGCAAGCAAAAAATATGGATATCAGAGGACTTTTGTGGGACATTTGGGTGGTGATGATTTTATAGTTGTTCAAGGTCTTCAAGAATCTCTACAGGTTGAATTTTTTTGTAAAAAAGTGGTTGATTGTTTTAAAAGACTTGTTCGTAGATGTTACACATGTGAAGATTTGAAGCGAGGTTATATAAGGGCTAAGGATAGAGATGGTATTGAAAAAGATATGCCTCTTGTTTCTTTATCGCTTGCAGCTCTGCATTGTGATGGAGGTCATTGTAGCATGGCTGATTTAGCAAAAAAATCATCAGAACTTAAACAATATGCCAAGACTATTCCAGGAAGTTGTTGGGTTATAGATCGAAGAAGAAACTGTTCTATAAAAAATAATGTATAGTTTATATTGATATATATATCAAGGAGAATACTTCATGATAAAAGTAATGTTTCTATGTACTGGAAATTCTTGTAGAAGCCAAATGGCTGAAGGATTTGCAAAAAACTATGGTAAAGATTTAATAGAGGCCTATAGTGCTGGCTTGAAGGCTACAACTGTAAATCCAATTGCAGTTAGAGTTATGAATGAAATAGGGATTGATATCTCTAATCAAAAATCAAAAGACATTGATAATGAGTTATTAAATAATATGGATGTTATTATTACATTATGTAGCAATGCAGAAGCTACATGTCCTATGACTCCAAGACATATCAAAAGATTGCATTGGCCCATAGAAGATCCTGCAATGATTACTGGTAGTGATGAAGAAGTCATGCAAGGGTTTAGACGAGTAAGAGATGAGATTAAAACTAAGGTGTTGGAATTTTTAAATGATATCCAAAAGACGGTATAGTCTGAAGACATTAATTCATGAGAGATAGAACAAAGAACCGTAGCTGACCTGTGCAATCCCATCTTTTGTTTTGAGTAAAAGGGCGCCGTTCTCAGAGACATCTATGGCGGTTCCTGTTATGTCCGCTGTCCCCGCTGCTATGACTCTAACCTGTTTTCCAAGGGTGTGAGAGTGGCGCCTCCAGAGTTGCAACACATTGAATGTATTGCCTTTTTGAATATGGGTATAGATTTCATTTAAGCCCCCTAAAATGGCATTTAATGCCTCCTCCAATGAAATAACATAGCCGGCCTCCTCCAATGATGTGGCTGTC
>Ga0124941_1018116_pt1 | contig 9444 bp, 9 predicted proteins | sample YNPNP_0400MetaT_FD_92941 | JGI IMG/M metagenome (GOLD analysis project Ga0124941, IMG submission 92941) | Anoxygenic and chlorotrophic microbial mat microbial communities from Yellowstone National Park, USA - YNP NP_0400 MetaT (Metagenome... ... | reverse complement strand
GTCTGGAATTGTGATCTAATTTTACAAAGGCCCTTATACGCAGTTCAAATCATCATAAATTATTAAACTTTATATTATTTTTACTTTACATTAATTAACATATTACAATACTTATAAAAACTAATCAAAAAAAAAACAATAATTATGACAAAACTCACAATCTCAACTCTGATTATTATATGGACCCTTCTATCCTTTTCCTTTGAAGGGTTCATTACACCAGATAAGCCCAATTCGGTACTTCCTTATAGAAATAATCGTTAATCTATTGGGCTTTATGACTTTTTCTTCTCACTCCAGACCTAAATTACCGAATAACCACAAATAAGGATCACTTTTCCTTCTGATTAGTTCCCATAAGTACTGCAATATGCCAACTAATGCAAAGCAAAAATAATATAAAGCTTAACAATTTATGATGATTTGAACTGCGTATAAGGGCCTTTGCAAAATTAGATCACAATTCCAGATTCTACAGATGTTTAAGCAGGAAAACTGCCTATACTTGAATCTGGCTCTACAATTGTAACAATATATGGTATTCAAAATCCAAATAGCGTTACATACGAAGGGACTGGGTTGTTTGTTATTGAAACTATTAAATCTGGCTCAACCATCGTTGACACTAATATTAATTTTGCCTCAATTGGAATAGCTGATTTTGCTATTACATATTCAACTTCTGAATATGGATTGATGGAGAATGATGGATCAAATCTTGGAGGATATTTAACAAATTATATTTTGACATTTAAGAATGTCAAATTTCTTCCTAAAAATACTTGGTTTAGGCTTGAATTTCCAAAAGAATATACAAAATTTGGATAAATTACATGCACTTTATAATCAATTAATTTAAATCTTTCTTGCTCAATTGATAGAACAATTTAGGTGTATGATGGAACTAAGTTTGTAAATAAAACTATCTTGAAAATCTCAGGCTTGACATAAGATTTACCACCAGGAATATAAAAAATAAAACTTCGTAATATTTATAACCCTTATACAGATTAGCTAACTGGAAATTTTATCTTTGAAAGTCTTTAGGCGGGGGTAAACACTATTATAGAGTAATATAGTATTGGAGGAATTAAGATTTCTCCTGGGCAAATTAATAATCCTTCAATAGTAGGATCACCATTGAATATGAACTTAAGAATAGATTATACAATTACATTTTCACCAATGAATATGATTCCAAGCAATGGTATGATTGAAGTATGGTTTCCAAAACAATATTAAACATTAGATCCAACTTGCAGAGTAATTAGAGGATTATAAGCCAAAACCGGAAGTTCAATTTCATGTGTTTCAGTTTATTCCTAAGAACAAATAAGTGATTCAGAATAAGCATATCTTTGGAAAATTTAGATATATAACTTTTAAGAATTTACTCCATAGGAAATAGAAGTGAAAGTATTTGCTACCAACCCAGGAAATCCATATCTTACAGATCATTTTCAAATCAAAACATATATAGATACCTTAAGAACAGCTAAAATTGATGAAAACAAATAAGCTGGATAAAAACAAATGGCTTCAATCGATCAACCTTATTATACTTAAATAGATTTATATAGAGCCATAACGAATATTTCATTAGGAAATTATGGTCCGATTGATTTTAGATTATATCCTAAGCCAGATTTTACCTTACCTGCAAATGCTGCCGGATAATATGGCGAAATTGTCTTATAATTACCAATATGGTGGACAAACTATAATATGTATATTGCTTAATGGGGTGGAGACGCACCACTTTGTAAATTTGGTGATGTAGCATCGTCCTCTTGTAGTTTTCATAGTCCATAATTTTTGATGTATCGAATTCGAACGCCAACAACAGGAGATCCAACAAGATATTCAGTTCGACCTGGATTAAATATGTCTAATGGTGATTTAGTAGGATTAGGAGAATGTGATCTGCCTATATCTATTGAAAATGTTCGAATAACTCCAATACCGGGAAGATTTCCTTTTCGTGTTTTAACTTTCATAAATTCTTCTGCCACAAGTTTTGCTACCCCATCAGAATAAGATTTATTTATTATGGATATACCAGTATTATCATTTAATAATCCTTGGATATTAACAACATCGAAAGAAGATCTTGATTCTGATAATGTAATCAGTGCAGGTTTTTAAATTACTTTATAACTTCCTTGGGAAGGAGTGATAAACTTTAATTTTACTACTTAAGATAATACCTATGAAAATTCAGCAGGATGGCCATATGATTTAGGCTTTGGAATAACATATCCATAATTTAAAACGATTCCATGTAGAGTATTACTAAATGGAGATGTAATTGGAGTAAATTTAGAATTATGGTAAGGTCCTTAAAATAAATTGCATCCAAACGTAAAATGCTATGTATTTGCTGGAGATGCTAATCATAATGCTATTATATAAGTTAGAGGATTTGGTCAAAATATTGGCTCTGGAAGTACTTTTTAAGTAGATATTCCAAATGTAAAGCTTCCATAAACAAGAAATATGTATGCATATATAGAGATGAGCACAGCATATACTACTGTGATTGATAATCCTTATACATTAAACTATTATAAAGGTTAGGTTGCATTTATTACAGGTCCAACAAATGTTGATACAACTACTCCTGTTAATTCTGTTACAATTTCTTCGAATCTTGAAATATGCTAATAAGCTACATATAATTTTCAATTTGTTTTAAAACAAGATTTGTACATAGGAGATTATGTTTTAATAAAAATTCCATCTCAAGATTTCTTTTTCAGAAGAGAAGGTGCAACTTCTAGTTGGGGAACAGTCACAATTATTGATAATTATGATCCATTACCTGCCGAAATATATTATCTGATAAAATTAACATCATCAAAATTAGCAGGGACAAGAACAATTGACCTAAACAATATTAGAAATCCAGGAAAAGATTAAACATTGCCTACAAGTTTAGCAGGAAAGCCAACTAAAATTATTATTTGGTCTAAACAAAGAAAAATATAATCATTTACTTTTAATCCTACTTCACCAAATTGGAATAGTGGTGGTATTTATGGAACAAGTCTAATTGTATAACCTACTTCAAATCCCGACAGATCCACAGCAATGGATTTCGATTCATGGATAATTCATAAAATTTCTTTTTCAAATTGTCATATTATCCCTTAAGGCGGAGCTATTAGTATTGAAGTTCCTTCTACTGAATATGCATAAATTGATCCAACTTGTACAATTTGGAGTGGTATTGTTGGAATTCCATACAAACTTTCCTCACTTCTTTCTTGCACTTATAATGCTGCTAAAAAATAATTTGAAATTACTAACTTTTACGAGATTAGATAGCTAACTGCAATGTCTGTAATATTTAAAGTAAAATCTAAAACCACACCAACGGGATCAGGAACATATAAAATAAAATCATATTTAAGTACAGCAGATTTAGCTTCCGGAACATATAATGATTATTCTCCAAATATTCCTTTAATTTCTATTCCAGGTCCAAAACGCTATCCAACAAAATTAGAATTAATGCCTTTATTGAAAGAAAGAGTATATGCTCGAGTTGGCGATAGAGGAGCATTTTATATGTATATAAATACAAATTTTGATTACCCAAATTATATAACTGATTCAACAAGCTACTTAAGAATTTTATTTCCATAAGAAATTATACAAAATCTTAATAGTTATCAAGCAATATTAGATTGTCGTATTGATGGACATTTAAGCGGAAAAGCATATATGCAATCAGAAACAATATCTGGAAAAAATTTTTGGGTAATATATATGTATATGCCTGTTGTAGGCAATGGAATAACTAATGGAATTGATGCATTAATTGGGATAGATACGAGAAATGCTGATTATTCTGCAACTGGAAAAGATGGATTACTATGGATTAAACCTGGTTTGTATATATTTACAGTAGAAGCATATAGAGGGGGAAATCTCAAAGAATATTCATCTAAAATGATGGAAGTTTTGCCAACCGGTTTTAATAACTATTGGGTTTGGTCAGCTTCAAAAATGAGACACTCAGATAATGCAGCAGAAATAGCAGCTGATTCTTAAAAAAATTGTGGAGCAGATTTCTTTGCAGCAGGAGGAACTTAATGTGGATTAACTTTGATTCGAATTTTTGGGTAAATTCCAGCTGGTTAATATATTGAAGCATATGATGATGGCTCTAAACTTATAGTATCATTTTGGAGAACTAATTTGCCTACATTTACTCAAGGATTTGCATAAGATTTAGGAACTGGAAAAAATCATAGAGATGAAATTCCTTGTCGAGTTATCAATATTCCAGTTAAAGACAGAATAATTTGCAAACTGAAAATAGGAATATATCCAAATCCAACAAAAGTTGAAATTTTAGGTTTTGATGTAATTAATACAGGAGGAGGAGCATTAAATTTTGAAATTCATTTTCCAAAAATATTTAATCCAAATGCATCATTTGAATTAGTAACTGTTAGTACAATTTTCTAAAGAACAATTGGTTCTGAAATATTACCTGCTCTGGAAGGAAGATATTCATTTGTTAATGTGACATATGAGCTTCCAACCCCAGATATTAATTCAATATATAGGCAAACTTTATCTGCTTCTTATGCTCCAACATTTTCTGTAAGTACAATTGATACTGATGCTTCTCTAAATATTAAATGGAGAAGTAATACATTTAGACTGTATGGAGGAGATTTAATTATATTCGAATTCCCAAAATATTGGTAAATTGATCCAACAGGTACACCACCATATTGTACATTTCCAAATGCAAATAACAAATGTGAATCTTATTAAAATTTGGCGTATTGGCTAGCAGTATATGTAAATAATGGTGCATCGATTGCACCAGGAACAGATATTTCAGGGGCAATAAAAATGAAAACTCCACCATTCAAATATGTTAATCCAACAAGTGTTCCACCGATTAGAGCATATGTATATTGGCGATCTCATTTAGTTGACATTTATGAATATCCATAATTCACCTAAGTTTTGACTGAAGCTACTATAAGTATTGTGCTAAGTCCGGTTCCAACTACGTCTTCTATATATGGAGAAATTGGTGTGTATTCAGTAGAAGCTGTAATGCCTAAGCCAGTTCCAGTCGGAGGTGCAATTGTAATTGAAGTTCCTTATGATACTTTAGATGCTAATTGTACAAATGATGTTATAGGAGGATCAGAATTAAATGATGCAGGGTTTAGATGTTATCGAGATGCAGTTAATCTTAAAAAATATATAGTCACAATGGATTCATGTTTACCTTCAGATTGTTCAATAGCTCAAGGGAAAAAAATGCGTGTCAACATTCGATTGCAAAATCCATCATCTGGTTCAGCAGGGAATTTTAATATTAAAGTTTATTATGAAGATGAACCTACATATAATATGTTGATTGCATAAAGATTAGGAATTCCAGGCTAAGCTCTTATTTCACCACCCCCTCCAATTTAATATTGGGATACTCAATATAGAACTCGTTCTTTTATCCATACATCATAAATTGGTCCAATTATTTTTGATGTATAAATGAGCAATAATATTCCGGCTGGAACACCAAGCGCCGAATATTTAGAAGTAAAAATCCCTAATTCATTTTCATTATCGCCTTAAGGGTAAATTATTGCCTATTGGAGTTGGCAGGATCTTCCTGCATATAAAACTGAATTTATATAAGGGAATCCACATACCGTTAAAATTTATGGACATAAATCATAGCCAATATTATCATCCTAAAAATATACAGTCGTATTGACTACTTTAAATGCATATAATGGCTAATAAGGATTTGTATATCCATCAACTTAAGGCGAATATACATTAACTATTTCTTCTTATCTTCCTACATTAACTGATACATAGAATATAAAGATTTTTGTTCCATACACTGATTTTACATAATATGCATCAACAGCATTAATTGTTAATGCAAAATAAAAAAATCTATTTAGAGTTTCTTTCAAATTACCAAGTGGAATATCTAGTGGAATTATAAAATTCTATGTTCCAACTAAAACCTATGATTAAGTTGATCTTTTTGCAAATGATTTGGGAACTGGAATAGCAAATGGAGGGAATATTAATTGTTAAGGATTTACTATTACTGGAATCTCATGTAAACTTTATCATGGAGATAGAGCTTTATCAATTCCAGCTAGAATTGAAATAACAGGTTGGAGTAATCTTGTTGCTGGTACACTTTATGAATTTATTGTAGATTAAATAGTCAATCCTGATGGAGGAGATAATAAACATGTTATCACCAGACTTGAAATTTATGATAATACTCCTACTCTAAGATATTCAGGAATGTTTTATGATTTCACAATATAAAATATAAATCCTTCATATGATACTTTGGCTGCACCTGTTCCATCCAATCTTGAGCCAGGAGCAACAGGAATCAATTTTGCTTTAACTATCAAATCTCCAAAAAATCTTGAAAGATATGAGTATAATAATTAATTCATATTTGAATTTCCAAGACCATTTTTTGATACAATACCATCGACAACAACTTGCTCACTTGCAACTTGTTATTTAGCATATGGATTCAATTGGGTAGTTTATAAACCAACAACAACAACTCATAATGCCGGAACTACTTATTCATTTTCAATTAACGTTACAAATCAAGCTAAATATGATAATGCAACTGGCATTAAATTAAAAGGTTATGCAATAACAAGAAGAATATTAAGAACAATATATACATATGGAGGGTATAATCTAAACATTGCATTAGGAGCTTCTCTGACTTTTACAGTTAATACTTATTATATTGACGCAACAAGAATACCTACTAGTACATGGGTTTAATATTTATTTACAATTGTAATTCCAACTGGCGCAACAGCAACTCAAGTTCCAGCAAATGGAGATATTGATATTATATTTGCAACATCAGGCTTTACATTAGATACTTATTGTGATAATGAAAAGAGCAGTGAATTAACTTCATATACTGCAGGATCATTTAATTGTGTCGGATCAGGTAATATTTTTTCGATTACAGGCTTTAATACAATCGATTTAGGTAAAACTATTAGAATAATAGGATGGGCAAAAACTCCTTCAACTAGTGTTGCATATCCTACTTGGAATTTGAAAATATATGCTGATGCTGCAAAAACATAATAAATTTATTAAGCTACAGCAAATGCTTCGACAGCTCCTGTTCCAGTCTAAAGTTATACAAGCTTTAAATAATTACATATGGCTCATATTATTTAAAAAACTCCATATATTGTAAGAAATAAGCCAGGATATCAATTAGGAAATTTCAAATTTTACTTTACATTTGGAAGTTCTAATACTCCTGCCAATACAAAATAGATATTAATCAAATTTCCAATAGAATCAGGTGTAATTTTACCAAATAGTGATGCATATTTATTATGCTATTTTGGTACATATTAAGCCAAATATTGTGTTAGTGCAAATTCTCCTGGACCATAATATTCATTGATTATTACAATGTAAACACCTCATTCTCCAACACTTGCTGTTAATACCCCTTATGAAATTACTATTTCTTCTTCTTGTGGAGATTAATCATAAAATGGTTTATTATTTCCAAATGGAGGAGAGTTTATTGCAGAAATTGAATTATAAACAATTAGTCCAATCACAACTATTGGAACAGCTGCTTTAAGTTTTACTGTTGCAAAGGGAGATTTCCAAAAAGCTGCAATTATTTGGATGTGGAATAATCAAAATACTGCAACGAATGTTGTAGTTAATTTGAAAGGAAGCGCTTTGATACCAAAAGGAGGAAAAATTTTAGTTGGATTTCCAGTTTAAAATTTCGATCGAACAAAATCATTAATGGCGAAAGACTTAGGAATTACTCCAACTCCATCTTCTGGAGATAGAATTCCTTGTTATACTACAACACCTAATGAATTAATCCCAATTTATGATGAAATTACTTGCACAATAAAAATTGGAGAGATTATGACATATGTTGAAGTAACAGATTTTGAAGATATTACATAAGAATTCTCATTTTTAATACCTGGAATTAAGAATCCTGCTGTGACAGATGATAGTATTTAAATAAATATAGAAGTCAAAACATTGGATGCTAATGGACAAGTAATAGATTAACGTTTAATATTTGATGTGGCAGCGCCATAAGGTTTCACTAGTACTTCGGGCGGATCAATTAATCCTACTTCATTTACTCCATAGCAATCACTAGTAACAATAACTTTTTCAGGAATAGCAATATCTACAACAAAAAAATTATTGAAAGAATCAAGAATAGTTTTTGAATTTCCATCTTCTTATAAATTTGTTGAAGGAGAAGTTAGTCTTGGTCCTGGTACAACTTATGCTGGTATAATAAAAGTATATCATCATATTATAACATATTAACCTGTATCTGATATCCCAACAAGTGCTACAATATCTGTAGAATTGCAAGGCTTAAGAACATCATATGGTGCTGATAATACATCACCCATTAATGTTTATGTTATTTATGATAGGGTATATGAAAGAAAAACAACCTTTACAGTTTCATATTCAGCACTTCCATCGGCTAACTTAGATTTTACTTATTCAATGACAAATGATGTATAAGGTAAAGTAAATGACATAACATTTTAAATAACTCATTAAAACGATATTCCAATAAATGGAATATTGAGAATTCAATTTGATAGCTTATATAATTGGTAAATGAAAAATGCAATTGTCTATGATTCATTACTAGATGACTAATTAAATGGACTAAAAGCAAATGTTGAAATAACTTTTCCAACTACTTCATCAATATAATTATAATTTAAGCGCTTATTTTAAAGCCCTTATCAAACAATAAAATTATAAGTAACAGTTACAAATCCAAACGTTGCATCAACTGCGGGATTTGAAATTAAATCGTTTGCAGATTCTTCAGGTACAATTTCAATTTTATCAAAAAGTGTGACTCCAGCAACAATTGCTTGGTAATCTCCAGTTACTCCTTTATAAACTCCTGAATATTGTTATGCAATTTTCACTGGACCTACTTCTGATAATTTAGCAACTGGATTTTCTCCTGAATTAACTATTTATCATAAAGCAAATGCAGCGACAATATATGGAAATCCTCTTGACATTAAATTGATAAATAATTTCAAATGGACATCTCCAGAAATTACAATAAATACAACATCAACAAGCGGTACTTATACTAATACTCCTACAAATAATTATATATCATTTTCAAATACTGAGACATTATATAACGATACTGAAAATGCAATATTATTTAAAGGAATGGATATGCCAGCAAATCCAGCATATTCATCTCTAATTCTTGAAATATATGAAAGCGGAACTTTAAAAGAATCTTGTTAGATTTAAAATGTTAGAATTAGAGGTAAAGCATTTACATCAGCAAATATTTAATTGGGTCATACTTCATTAAATGAGCTTAATTTTGTTAAAATTGACTTT
>Ga0124941_1119412_pt1 | contig 9731 bp, 9 predicted proteins | sample YNPNP_0400MetaT_FD_92941 | JGI IMG/M metagenome (GOLD analysis project Ga0124941, IMG submission 92941) | Anoxygenic and chlorotrophic microbial mat microbial communities from Yellowstone National Park, USA - YNP NP_0400 MetaT (Metagenome... ... | reverse complement strand
TTAAAGAACGATTTTTGCAAGCGGGCATATCTCAGTTGGTAGAGCACAAGCTTCCCAAGCTTGGGGTCGCGGGTTCGAGTCCCGTTGCCCGCTCCATAAATTAGAAACAATTAAAAGTCCCTTATTGAGGGGGTACTTCGAAGGAGTCAGGGAGTGCCTGCTTCGATTAGTGGACGGATCAGCAATGGGGAAAACATTGTGGTAGATTATCTGGCCCAATAGTTGAACCTATAAATGATCTAGTTCTGCTAAAGAAGTGGGCGTTTTGCCCACTTCTTTTTTTGGATGGGATGTGAGGGTGGTGGATAAAAAAGAATTTGTAGATGAAATTCGATCTATGATCGAGCCGGTAGTAAATTCCGAGGGGGTAGAATTGCTCGATGTAGAATTCCGCCGAGAGCGTCAGGGTTACGTGCTTAGAGTCTTCATCGATCATGAGGACGGCATAACCATAGAAGACTGTTCTCGAGTGAGTTCTACTCTGAGTGATTTTCTCGATGTCATGGATCCAATTCATCATCCTTATCATCTTGAAGTCTCATCACCGGGGTTAGATCGTCCATTAAAAAAACCAGAACATTTCGCTCGATACATTGGAAGTATTATCACTGTTAGAACCACCACTCCCATATCCAATCGAAAAAACTTCAAAGGCTTCCTGAGAAAAGCCTCTGAGGACGAAATAATTCTGGAATGTGATGGATCAGATTTTACGATTCCTACGGGGTTAGTTGAGAAGGCAAATCTTGCCTATTTTGAAACAGAAAAAGCCAGAAAAAAGCAGAAAGTTAGGCACATACCTTTGTGCGATAAGTGAGGGGATGGATAAAACATGACAACGACATCCGAGCTAGCGAGACTTATAGACCAGGTTAGTAGAGAAAAAGGTATTGAAAGAAACGTCTTGATTAATGCCCTAGAAGAAGCCATTGCCACCACCATTCGCAAAAAGCTCGGGCCAAAAGCTGATATCATGGTCAGATGGGATGAGGAAAAGGGAGAAATAGAGGCTATCAAGTTCTACAAGGTGGTAGAAACAGTCAAAGAACCTAACTGGGAAATTTCTCTGGAAGAGGCATCTCTCTACGATCCCGAGGCGGAGGTGGGGGATGAAGTTGGTGTATTGCTAGATCCCGCAAAACTAGGCCGAATCGCAGCTCAGACAGCAAAACAGATCATCCTTCAGAAATTGCGAGATGCCGAGCGAGATGCCATATATGAAGAATTCAAGCATCGGCGTGGAGAAATCGTACATGGAGTCGTTCAGCGGGTGGACAAAAGCGGTATAACCATAAATCTCGGCAAATCGGAAGCTTTCCTGCCGGTTAAGGAACAAATTCCACAGGATAACTATAGACCCGGCGACCGTATAAGAGCTTACATTGTGGAAGTGAAAAAGTCCGGCAAGGGACCTCAAATTATAGTAAGCAGAACTCATCCATCTTTCCTTATCCAGCTTTTTGCCCTGGAGGTTCCGGAAATTCAGGAGGGCATAGTAAGCATCATTGCAGCAGCAAGAGAACCGGGGTCGCGAGCAAAAATTGCCGTTGTTTCCAAGGATCCGTCAGTTGACCCTATTGGTGCCTGCGTCGGTGTTAAGGGCAATCGAGTTCAGAAAGTGGTGCAGGAACTTAGAGGAGAAAGGATTGATATAGTTCAATGGAATGTAGATCCGGCAAAATTCGTTGTAAATGCTCTTGCTCCAGCGGTTATAAGTAAGGTCATCATCGATCAGGCGAATCAGTCTGTTGAAGTTATTGTGCCCGACGATCAACTTTCTTTAGCTATAGGCAAACGAGGCCAAAACGTTCGCTTGGCCGCTAAACTCACCAATTGGAAAATCGATGTTACAAGCGAGACTCGATATGAGCGTCGTAAAGACGACCGCTATAAAGAGTTTCTCTCGCTTCAAGATATGACAGAGGATCTGGCCGATATACTTTTTGATGAAGGTATTACATCGCTTGAAGAATTTGTAAACACCGATACAAATTACCTGGAATCGATCATGGGACTTTCTAAATCAACAATAGAAGGATTAAAGGCAGAGGCTTTAAAGGCGATTAAAAAAGAAAATGACGGAAACAGTGAGAAAACACATTCCCATAAGAACCTGCATTGTGTGCAGGATTAAGAAACCGAAAAAAGATTTGCTCAGACTCGTTCTAACCCCAGAAGGTGTTGTGGTGCTGGATATTTCACAAAGAATGAGCGGGCGGGGTGCCTATGTGTGTCATGACTGCTTACAGCAATTAAAATTGGATAAAAGACTAGAGCGAGCCTTCAGGGGACGAGCTAAAGGACTAATCGTTCAGCTCATAAACGGGGCATGCGGGAGAGTATAGAATGGCGCGGTTAAGGGTTCATGAATTAGCAAAAGAGTTAAATATATCTCCAAAGGAACTCATGGATAAAATGCATGAGCTCGGCATCCCATGTAAAAACCACATGAGTATTTTAAGTTCTGAAGATGCAAATTACCTGCGCCGATTCTTCAAAAAGTTTGCGAAACCTTCAACAAGTGCAGTAAGTAATCTCCTGGCATCAACAAAGCAGGTCATTGTGAGAAAACGCCCCAAAACAGAACCTAAAGAACCGGAGAGAATAGCCGAAACCACACAGGCCCAGGTAACCAACCTTTTAGAGCCAGAAGAAACCGCGCCAATCAAAGAAAAAAAGGAAGAAGAAATTGCAAAACCGATTTTGGAAGAGCCACCAAAGCCTGAAGAGCCGCAGGAATTGGAAACCGAAGAGGTGGTCGAGTCTTTAGAACCCGAACCAACGGCACAGGAAGAGACGATGGAGTCTTTGCAGGAAGAAAGAGCAGATCTTCAGGAGATTAGGCCAGAACCTGAAGAGGAACCCCCCGCTCTAGATATTGAAGCTAAAAGCGCTGCTGAAACTGAAGCTTTAGAGCTGTCCAAAGATTATACCGAGGAAGCATCGGATCTTGGAAAGGAAACAACATTAGAAATAAAAGCGCCAGAGGACATTCACGCCGAAACTGAGTTACCACTAGAAGAAAGCAAAATCGAAACTGCCGAAACTGAAACAACCTATGAAGAAACTACGGCAAGTGAAGGCCAGCCAGAAGTCATAAGTAGTGAAACTCAACAAGCAATTACAAGCAGTGAAAGCGTGCTTGCTTCAGAATCGGAAACTCTCGACACAGGCGAAGCCACTGCAGAAGAAGGAGAAACAGAAAAACTTCAAAAACCCAAAAGACACAGGCGCCGTCGCAAAAGAAAACCAAAAAAAGAAGAGCCAGCCAAAATTATTCAATTGCCGGAAATCATACCGCCTGTTGAAGAAGAGGATCATGAGGAGATTCTGGAAGCAAAGATAAGGGGAAGGATCGTCGTTGATGAAGAGGTTTCTAAGAAACCGATTAAAGCTCCTAAAAAATTCAGACCAAAAGAAGATCTCAAGGTAGAACGTGAAGAAAAGGAAGAAATAGAAGCTCCTCCTAAATTTTTGCGCCCCAAATGTGACAATCGCGAAATTATAGCTGAAACTCACGAACCACAAAAAATATCCATCGCAAAGCCAGCACCAGCTACCCCACCCACTCCAAGCACTCTTCCTCCTAAGGCCGCAAAACGGAAAATTCGCATCGAAGAGGCCATAATCGTAGGTGAGTTGGCTCACCAGATGGGAGTTAAAGCTTCCGAAGTTATTAAAAAGCTTCTGCTTCTTGGACTTCCTGTTACGGTAAACCAAGCTATAGACTTCGATACTGCCTCCCTTGTGGCTTCAGAATTTGGCTATGAAGTGGAAAAGAAAGGCATAGAAGAAGAAACCATTCTTGCCGCTCATGAGGATCGCCCCGAAGATCTTAAACCTCGTCCTCCCGTTGTTACTGTTATGGGACATGTGGATCATGGGAAAACGTCGCTTCTTGACGCCATTCGCCATACTAATGTTACATCTGCCGAAGCTGGAGGTATCACGCAGCACATCGGAGCCTACCATGTCCATTTGGATAAAGGGAACATTGTTTTCCTGGATACTCCAGGTCATGAAGCATTCACCGCAATGAGAGCCAGAGGTGCTAAGGTAACCGATATTGTCATTCTAGTTGTTGCGGCCGATGATGGAGTAATGCAGCAGACAATAGAAGCGATAAACCATGCAAAGGCAGCCCAGGTTCCCATAATTGTTGCGATAAATAAGATAGATAAACCAAACGCTAATCCTGATCGAGTAAAACGCGAACTGGCAGAACATGGACTTATTCCCGAAGAGTGGGGTGGCAGCACAATAATGGTAGAAGTATCGGCAAAGAAAAAGATGGGCATTGAAGACCTACTTGAGATGGTGCTTCTTCAGGCGGAATTGATGGAACTCAAAGCAAACCCGAACAAGCCTGCCAGAGGCCGGGTCATCGAAGCGAAGCTAGAAAAAGGCAGAGGTCCTGTCGCTACGGTGCTTATTCAGGAAGGAACACTAAGAGTAGGAGATGCCTTTGTTTGCGGCGTGCATTACGGAAAAGTGAGAAACATCTTTGATGATAGAGGAGAGCGTATTGAGTCTGCGGGTCCTTCTATGCCTGTAGAAGTAATCGGCCTCTCGGGAGTGCCTCAAGCAGGTGATGACTTCGCTGTCGTTGCCGATGAAAAACAGGCTCGCCTCCTTGCTGAACACCGCTTGAGAAAACAGCGTGAGCGTGAAATATCTCTGTCCACAAAGGTTACTCTGGAAAAACTCTATGAACAGATTCGCGAAGGTCAGCTTAAAGAACTTAACCTCATACTTAAGACCGATGTTCAGGGTTCACTGGAAGCTCTTACCGAGGCTATCAAGAAACTTTCGCACCCAGAGATAAAAATAAACATTATTCACTCAGCTACAGGAGCAATCAACGAAACAGACGTTATGCTGGCGTCTGCTTCAAACGCTATCGTCATAGGCTTTAATGTAAGACCAGATGCCAAAGTGGAAGAAGTGGCTCAGAGAGAACGAGTTGACGTAAGATTTTACAACGTCATCTACCAGCTTATTGACGATATTAAAGCGGCAATGACTGGATTGCTCGAACCAGAATATCAGGAAAAAGTGCTCGGGCGAGCCGAGGTGCGGGAGACATTCCATATTTCAAAAGTAGGCACAGTAGCAGGATGTTATGTCACGAATGGAGTGGTACAACGCGGAGCCAAGGTGCGAGTGCTACGGGATCAGGTTGTGATCTATGACGGTAAGATTATATCGCTTAAACGCTTTAAAGAGGACGCCAAAGAAGTTAAAGCCGGTTTTGAATGCGGAATTCTTATTGAAAACTTTAACGACATAAAAGTCGGAGACATCTTCGAAGTCTATACGATGGAAGAAGTAAAGCCATCTATTGATGGTTCTTTAACTCAGGAAACAAAACAGGAAACACAGGATAAACGATAGACACATGGCCATGACTGTTGGTGTTTCCCGTATCACTCTAATTATTCCAGAAGGTATGTCGCTAAAGGCAAAAAGAAAGGTTGTTAAAAGTCTTGTGGAAAAGTGTCGAAACAGATTTAACGCTTCCGTTGCAGAAGTAGATGACCATGAGCTTTACCAACGAACCACTCTTGCCATCGCAGTGGTTGGTAAAGACGGACGCACGGTAAATGCTATTCTTGATAAGATAGCTGAATATATGGATTCGCTCAAGCTGGCCGAAATTATCGACCAGGATATTGAGCTTATACGATACTGACCTTTATGTCATTCCGAGGCGTCCCGAGCGAAGCGAGGGAACCCCGAGGGATCTCCTGCAGGAGATCCCTCGCTTCGCTCGGGATGACAGGCAGGGTGATAGCACTGAGAAGGAAGGGGTCTTTGTATGAGAAAGTATCCTCGAAAATTACGAGTTGCCGATTTAATCAAAGAAGAGGTGGCGGATATTATTCATCGTAAAGTAAAGGATCCCCGCATCCAGGGAGTAACTGTTACCAGCGTCAGAATGACTGATGATCTTAAAGAAGCTACCATTTTCTATTGCGAAACTTTCCATAAAAGTGATCTCTCAGAACTAAATTTAGCTATGGCAAGCGCTGCTGGGTTTATACGCCGCGAACTGGCAGAACGTATTCATTTACGCTCCATCCCCAGATTATCCTTTGTTTACGACGATTCTTTCGACTATAGTGAACGAATCGGATGGATTTTAAATACTCTCAAATCCAAAGACGAACAGGACCCGCTATGATAGAAGCAACTCTGTGTCACCCCGAACGAAGTGACAGGAAGGGCTGTCACCCCGAACGAAGTGAGGGGTCTCCTCAGGTAGGGGCATGTTGCAACGTGCCCCTACTCGAGCCAGATTCAAAAGAATTTCAGGGCTACGAAATGAACATCAAAAAAATCGCCGATGCTCTGACAAGCGGGACATCTTACCTTTTAGTAACCCACTTTCACCCGGATGGAGATGCAATTGGAGCAATTCTGGCTTTACAAGCTGTTCTCAAAGGTATGGGCAAAAAGGCAATAAGTTTCTGCGAAAGTGGAGTCCCTCCAACCTTCCGTTTTCTTGAAGGAGCACAGGAAGTTCTTAGCGATCTTGAGCACATCTCTCAACTTGATGCTGTAACTCTGATATTTCTCGATTGTGGCTCTATTGATCGTTGTGGAAAGTCACTCACAAAATTACTCGATGTTGCAAGTTCCATTATCAATATTGACCATCATGTCCAGGAGAAGCCATTTGGAGACATCTTCTGGGTAAAATCATCAGCAAGTAGTACATGCGAAATGCTTTTCGATCTCTTTTGCTTTATGAATGTTCCATTTACCCCGGTAATAGCTACCTGTCTTTACACTGGTATCTTAACCGACACAGGATCCTTCCAGTTTTCAAATACATCCCGTAGAGTTTTAGAAATTGCAACATCACTGGCGGATTTTGGAGCAGATCCTCACAGAATCGCCCAGCAAGTCTTTGAATCTTCCTCGCCACAAAAACTTCTTCTACTCGGTAAAGTGCTGGATACCCTTCGCTACCATCGAAACTATTCTATCGCTACTGCTCGACTCACGAAGAAAATGATCACCGAAACAGGAGCAACCATTCACGACGGAGAAGGTTTCGTCAATATGTTGAGGCAGGTTGCAACAGTGCAAGTGGCTGTCCTGTTTAGGGAGGAAGAAAACAGTCTTATCCATGTAGGTTTGAGATCTAAGGGAACCATTGATGTAGCAAAATTTGCCAGAAAATTCGGCGGGGGAGGACATGTTAACGCATCGGCTTGCAGAGTAAAGGGGTCCATTGAGGATGTTGAAGTTGCTATTGTGTCCTCGCTAGAGAAATACCTGAGCGATATGGAAAGAGGTGATGGGAAACGATGAGCAAATCCCCTTGCTCGTTAGACGGCATAATGCTTGTTAATAAGCCGATAGATATGACCTCATCTGAAGTCGTCAGGCTAGTCAAACAATGGCTCAGACCTCATAAAATCGGCCACGGGGGAACTCTTGATCCCTTTGCCGAAGGGCTTTTGGTGCTCCTAATAAACCGCGGCACCAAAATTGCCGACCAATTTCTGGATGATGATAAAATTTATGAATTCACCGTCCTTTTCGGCTACGAAACTGACACCCTGGATCGAACAGGAAAAATCGTTCAATATTATGATGGACCACCAATAGAACAAACCGCTGTTGAAAACGTTATGCCCAAATTCAGAGGCACATTTTTACAGAAAATTCCAGCATATGCGGCGGCTAGAGTTGGAGGAGAAAGACTGTACAAATTAGCTCGTAAAGGTATAACCGTGGAAAACACCTTTAAGGAGGTCACTATCCATGAGTTAGAACTTCTTGAATACAAATGGCCTCGAGCTATCCTTAAAGCGAGGTGTTCTAAAGGCACTTACATACGTCAGTTAGGAACTGATATTGCTCGAGCTGTGGGTTGCTATGGCACACTGGAACATCTGGTTAGAACCCAAACCGGCCGATTCTCTTTAAAAGATGCCTGGACTCTAGAAGAAATCAAAGAAAATATAGAAGCAGGACAGGCATACAGACTGGTTATACCTCTCGCTGATGCTTTAGATCATTTGCCGGCTCTGGTAATAGATGATAACGAAGAAATGGAGCGGCTTAAACACGGTAAGGTTCCTAAGGCACTTGAAGTAGGGTCGACTGGCCGGTCGCCTCTACAAGCACCCATTAGAATTTTAAATGCATCGCAGGACACCTTGCTGGCTTTATGGTGGCCAAAGCAAGGTAGTGAGCAAAAACGTCAATTAAAAGTGTTAGTGTAAAATTTTTAAGAAAAAGGAGGAAAGAAACGTGGCGCTGACTTCAGAAAGAAAAAAAGAAATCATTGAAACTTTCAAGACTCATCCTACCGACACAGGATCACCAGAGGTGCAGATTGCCCTTTTGACTGAAAGGATCCGATACCTTACGGAACACTTCAAGACTCACAAAAAAGATCATCATTCAAGACGAGGACTTCTTAAACTTGTTGGGCAAAGAAGAAAGCTTTTAAATTACCTAAAAACCCATGACACGAACCGTTATTTAAGCCTCATCGATCGGTTGGGATTGAGAGGCTAAAAATAACAAGGATTAAAAGGAGTACAAATAAAATATGAGCGCAGCAAGTATTGCTGTATCAGCAGAAGTAGGAAACCGTATCCTGACTATCGAAACCGGTCATATTGCCCGACAGGCGAGTGGTGCAGTATGGGTACGATATGGAGACACGGTGGTTTTGGCCGCCGCAGTTCGTGATGAAAAAATCAGAGAGGGTGTAGATTTCGTTCCGCTTATGGTTGATTACCAGGAAATGAGCTATGCGGCTGGAAAGATTCCAGGAGGGTTCTTCCGCCGCGAAATCGGACGTCCCAGCGAAAAAGAAGTGCTCACATCCCGTCTCATTGATCGCCCCATAAGACCACTCTTCCCAAAGGGCTATAACTACGACACTCAAATTATTGCTACCGTGCTTTCGGTCGATCAGGAACACGAACCAGACGTTCTTGCCATAACCGGTGCTTCAGCAGCTCTTCACATCTCCGATATTCCCTTCGGTGGTCCCATAGGAGCTGTAAGGATAGGCAGAATCGATGGAAACTTTATTGTCAATCCAAGTATGGAAGAACTCTGCAAAAGCGATATCAACCTGGTTGTGGCAGGTACCAGGGAAGCGATTGTCATGGTTGAAGGTGGGGCTATCTTCGTGCCCGAGGATGATCTCCTAGAAGCTCTGGATATAGCCCACAAAGCCATTCAACCAATAATTGACCTTCAGGAAGAACTTCGTCAAAAAGTCGGACGTCCTAAGCAAACCTTTGCCGTTCATGAAAAACCTCAGGAACTCGTTGAAGCAGTAAAAGCCCTGGCTCTGGAATCCATTCGGGAAGTGATGACCACGCCAGAAAAGATGCTTAGAAAAGAAAAAAAGAAAGCCCTTCACGAACAGGTTGTCTCTTCACTGATTGAAAAATATCCAGACGCTCAGAAAGAAATCGAGGAAATTCTTGATGATCTGGAACGAGAAGTGGTGCGAAAGATGATGATTGAAGAAGGGCAGCGTATAGACGGACGTGGTATGAGCGACATCCGGCCAATTGAAATAGCAGTGGGAGTTTTGCCACGGACTCACGGTTCAGCCATATTCCGTCGCGGGGAAACTCAGGTGCTGGCTGTAACAACTCTTGGCTCATCATCAGACGAACAAAAGATTGAAGCTTTAACGGGAGAAACCTTCAAGTCCTTCATGCTTCATTACAATTTCCCACCCTTCT
>Ga0124941_1141951_pt1 | contig 9768 bp, 7 predicted proteins | sample YNPNP_0400MetaT_FD_92941 | JGI IMG/M metagenome (GOLD analysis project Ga0124941, IMG submission 92941) | Anoxygenic and chlorotrophic microbial mat microbial communities from Yellowstone National Park, USA - YNP NP_0400 MetaT (Metagenome... ... | reverse complement strand
TCTAATGGCTTGGTTTTGACCAGAACCCTTTTTTTAGTTTTTCGAGGAATCAATTTATTATTTAAAAGACGCTTATTCAATTGCAAGTAAATGTTTGTAATAACTTGTTTTCCGGATTACTTCCATTTGGTAATCATCATTGGTTTTATGATATAAAATATCCCTCGAAACATTTACAAGCGAAGGCATAAGACCAATTTCCTTTAATTTGTTGATATCTCCACCTTGAGCTCCAACACCCGGAATTAACAAATTATGATTAGGAACGATTTTCCTTATTTCTGTGAAATAGTCTGATTGAGTTGCACCAACAACAAAACCTATATTTTCTCGGGGATACCATTCAGCTAATTTTTCGATAATAAAGGAAAAAAATGGCTTTTCGATCCAAAGGATTTGCTTCAAAAAGTCGTCGGCTCCAATGTTTGATGTTAATCCTAATGCAAAGGTGAATTTATCGGTATAAGTTAAAAAAGGATCGATCGAATCTCGTCCCATAAGTGGATTGATTGTGGCTGCATCAAATTTAAAATAATCGAAAAGCGACTTTGCATAAAATTTTGCAGAATTTCCGATATCAGAGCGTTTAGCATCGGCAATAATAAATACTTCGTTTGGTATTTGTTCAATAAGTTGCTCGATAATTCCAAAGCTTTCTTTGCCTAGTACCTCGAAGAAAGCAAAGTTGATTTTATAGGCTGCTGTTAGATTTTTTGTCGAATTAATAATGTCAATACAAAATGATAAAATTCCTTTACTGTTCCGTGGGTAATGGTATGGTAGCTTATCAATATCGGGATCCAAACCAATACAAAGAAGAGTATTTCTTTCTTTTTGAATGTGACTTAATTTTTCGTATGCTTTCATTTTAGGGTAATGACGACTTGAATTCAGTGTAACGACTAGTGAACAAATTATTCTCGGTTGCTGGTGGTATGTTGTTATCTTTCAGGAATTTGTTAATTTGGTCCATTCGTTTTTGGTCTAATGGATGGGTTGAAAGCAATTCCTCGAAATCCGAAGGTTTTGATTTTTGTTGTTGTTGAATTTTTTCGAAAAAGTAATTAATTCCACCGGGATACCATTTGGTTGACAGCAGGTATTTAAATGAATATTCATCGGCTTCGTATTCGTCATCACGGCTGTTTTTAAGTAAAGCCAATCCCGAAAGTAAGTTTGCTGCTAATTCTTCTAATGCAGATGGATTGTTGCCCAACAAAATACTTGTTAGCAAACTTAAACCATATGCTTTGGTCATCCTTTTAGTGCTATGCCGGCGTTCAGCGTGAGCAATTTCGTGAGCCAGAATGCCAGCTAAGGTAGCTTCGTTATCAACAAATTTAAGCAAACCCTTGTAGACATAAATATATCCACCTGGAGTTGCAAAAGCATTAATGGTGTTAGTATTTATTATTTTTACGGTATAAGAAAATGTGCCACGGTATTTGATTTCGGGTGATTGGATAATTTGGTTGATGATATCTTGGATATATTGGACGTGATTAGGAGAATTGAGAATTGGGAAATCTTTTGGATTGTTACTTATTTCAGCATCAACTTGCTGACCTAATTGGACATCGTCGGATGGAGCAAATAAGTTGATGTCCAAAGGATTAGTAGAGTCGTCACAACTCCAAAGTAACAAAGCAGGGAAAAGTAATAAAATTACTTTTCCCGCAAAGTTTTTAAATATATCGGTTGCGAAATCCATAAATCACCTATTTAGCTATTGCTACACTTCTTTTTTCACGAATAAGAGTAACTTTTATTTGTCCAGGGTATTCCATTTCGGCTTCGATACGAGCTGCTATGTCGGCTGCCATTTGGTCGGCAGTTATATCGTCCACTTTGTCGGGTTCGACGATAACGCGAATTTCTCGTCCAGCTTGGATTGCATAGGTTTTGCCAACACCATCGAAGCTTTTTGCAATTTCCTCTAATTTTTCTAACCTCTTGATATATGTTTCGAGAGATTCTCGGCGTGCACCGGGGCGTGCCCCCGAAATACTATCTGCAGCTTGGACAAGCACAGCATATGGGGTTTCCATTTCGATGTCTTCGTGATGGGAACCAATAGCGTTGCATACTGCTGGATGTTCTTTGAATTTCTTTGCAATTTCGTATCCAATCAAAGCGTGGGGACCTTCGGCTTCGTCAACGCATTTGCCTATATCGTGCAATAATGCGGCACGCTTTGCCAAATGTATATCCAAGCCTAATTCACCTGCCATTATACCAGCAATTTTTGCAACTTCGATGGAATGCGAAAGCAAGTTTTGCCCATAACTGCTTCTATACTTCATTTTACCAACAAGCCGAACTAATTCTTTGTGCATAGACTTAATTCCTAAGTCTAAAAGTACATTTTCGCCCACCTGCAAGATTTCTTCTTCTAATTCTTTTCGAGTTTTTTCGACAACTTCTTCGATACGAGCTGGATGGATTCGACCATCGAGCATAAGTTTTTCGAGTGATTTTTTTGCAACTTCGCGACGGAATGGGTCGAAACCCGAAATCACAACTGCTTCGGGAGTGTCGTCGATAATTAAGTCGATTCCTGTTGCGGATTCGAACGCACGAATATTACGTCCTTCGCGACCTATTATACGCCCTTTCATTTCGTCGCTATCCAAGTTAACCACAGATACTGTCGACTCAATACTGTGATCTGTGGCAGTTCGTTGAATTGCTTGTATAATAATGCTTTGAGCTTCGCGTTCAGCTTTTTGTTTTGCTTCTTCGCGGATTTGTCGAATTTTATTTGCAGCTTGTTCTTTTACTTCGTTGATCAAAGAATCGAAAAGTATTTTCTTTGCTTCATCGCGAGTCAATCCAGCAAGTTCTTGCAATTTTTTAACTTGTTCTTGTTCCATTTGTTTCAATCGTTCTTGCTTTTGAGCAATATCGTTATAGGCAACTTTTATCTTGCCTTCTTCTTCAGTTAATTGTTTTTCGCGTTTCAAAATAATGTCTAATCGATTTTCTAAGTTTTCTTCACGCTTTTTGAGTTGTTGTTCGGCTTGAGCTATTTTTTGAAGTTTGGCATTTTTTTCTTGATCAAATTCGGTCTTACGTTTATGCCATTCTTCTTTGACTTCTAAAAGTTTTTCTTTTTTGATATGTTCGGCTTGTTTTTCGGCATCAGATATAATAATTTTTCCTTTTGCTTCGGCATCAGCGATAATTTTTGCTGATTGTTTTTTGGCGGTTGAAATCGACACAAAGTAGCCAACAACCGCTGCTACAACGAATGCTAATATACCGATAATTATTGTCATTTCCATTTTTGATATCCTTATGATTAATTATTAAATATAACAACTGACTATTCATAATAAAAAAAACTGCATCATCCCATCATAGGTGCCGAAGAACCCAATCTGGCACGCTCGGGTAAAGTTGACCTGACTATCGCTAGTTTCCATCTAAGCTTTTTTTGGAAAGCTGAGGCCTGCTATTGATAGCCAACAGCCAAATCCCATTAAAATCAACTATAGTTCTTGCATAATAATAATGATAGGACGATGCAGCAATATGTTAAAGAACGACTTGTTTATTCAATAGGTGGTTCAACTCGTTATGAACAAAAGAAATCATTTTATTTACTTCTGTTTCGACATAATCTTCGATGTTTTCTTTTTGTATTTCCAATTCGACCAATTCACAGCCAAATTTAATGCCGAAAGCATATATATGTTTTCCCTTGTTGTTGCTGCTACACTTTGTTTTTTTATAATTTCGAATTTATTATTTACTAAATGTGCAGCTCTTGCTGTTAATTCTTTATTATTTCCAGTCAACTTATAAGTTTGACCACCTATTTCAAAACTTAATACTTCTTGCATTCCTATCTTATTTTTTGTTTTGACGAATAAATCGTCTAATATATTTTTTTGTTTCAACTAAATAACTTCATTTTCTACAAGCACTTTCTTTAATTCCAACATCTTATTGGTTAACAAAATTGTCTTGTTCTTATTCTTATTTTGTTCGTCTTCGAATTTATTTTGAACTTTGTTCAATTCATTTTTGGTTAAATTAAGAATTTTTTCGGTTTCTACGAGTTTTTGCGATAAATTATTATAATCCTCTTTAATTTTGTTTAATTCTTGTTGTATATTTTGGTTTTCGATTACTAATTCATCAAATTTATCTGCGAACAAACCAGTATTGAATAATCTAAATTTTTCGAATGATTTATTAATCTCCTCAATTTCTTTGTTTTTTTGAATAATTTCTAAATCTTTTTCTTCAAGTTTTAATTGGGTTGTTTGAACTTTAGATTCCAAACTTGCTATTTGTGTTTGCTTATTGCTTACTTCGGATTGCAGTTCGTTGACTATTTTTTCCAATTTTGCTATTTCCTTTTCTTTTTCGATAATTACTAAATTCATTTTTTCAATTTTATTATTTAAGGATGATTTGTCTGAGCGTAAATTTATTAAATCTTCGTCCATAATTTCGATTTTCTTGTTCAATGCATTTGCGTGTTTTTCCAGTTGTTCCATTTCGGCTCTCAAAGTATAAAGTTCGTTATCTCGGTAATTAATTTGATTTATGAATTCTTCTCGGTAATTTTCAATTTCGGAGATTTTTTTAATTAAAGTTTCCAAATGCTTTGTTTTTATTTGAAGTTCTTCGTTCAAAGTATTATTGTTTTCTTGTAATTCCTCAATTATCTTTTGTGATTGGGCAATCTTATTGTTCAAATCACTAATTTGATTTTTCAATCTTTCGTTTTCTTCTTCTAATTTGCCATTCAAAATGGCATTGCTTTCCAAAAGTGCGATTTGTTGTTTGTATTTACCAATTTCCAAGTTTAGTTCGATAATTTTTTCATTCTTTTCTTTGATACTGGCTATGCTAATTTCATTTTCCTTGAGTGCTTTTTGTAATTCGTCGATTTGCATTTGCTTTTCTTGGATTTGTTCTTCGATGTTGCTGAATAAATCATTTTGGTGCTTCAATTGATTCAATTGATTTTGTAGTTCCTCAATTTTTTTTGCTTGAAATTTATTTTTTTCTTGTATCAAAGAAAATTGGCTATTCATCTTGTTATATTCTTGCTCAAAATATTGACCTTTGCGTATAAGCTCCTTGTCTGCTAGCAAAACTTTGTTGATTTCGTCAATTTGCCAATTTAATTCGTTAATTCTTTCGTTCAATATTTTGTTTTCCAAGATAATTTCGTTTTTGGATTTTTGCTCTTGTTCTAGTTTTTGATTGAGTTCGACAATTGTTTGGGACTTTGCATCGGCTTCGTCCTTCACTTTATTTAATTCAAGCTTTAATTCGTTGTATTCTTTGCCGATTTGATTGTTTTGTTCAATTAATGATTGAATATTTTTAAGTAAAGTTCGCACCAATTCCCAAATTTTGGAAATTGATTTTTCCAAACGTGGACTAACTTCAATATTTTTTTTGTCCTCAATCATCAAATATCAATAAATAAAACAAATTATGAAATTTTCTAAATAGTAAATTAACAAAAAATTTAGAAAATTATTTGAAATACTTAAATTTTTCTTAAAACTGCCGAAAATTGTGATTCTACTGCTGTTACTATTTTCGAAATAATTGGCTCGATTTCCTCATCAGTCAATGTTTTTGATGGAGATGAAAACTCTAAACTATATGCAATACTTTTTTTGCCTTCGCCGATGGATTTTCCTTTGTATAAATCAAAAATTTGACAACTTTTTAATAAACTGCCGCCTGTTGATTTAATGGTGTTCATTATCTCACCTCCTGGAGTACTTTCGTCGACGATAAACGCTAAATCCCGATATATCGAAGGATAGGGCGACAATGCTTCGTATTTTCCTTCCTTTAATTCAACCTTGTATAACTTGGACAAATCTATTATTGCACAGTAAACCGGCATCGAAATATCATAATATTTCAAAAGTTCATCGCTAATTTCGCCAAAAGCTCCAATTGTGTCGTTTTTATATGATATTTGCATTGCATTTAGCGAAAATCCTTTTATTTGTTCATTAGTTTGAGTAAATTTAATACCTTTGAGTTTAAAATGCTCAAAATATTCCGTAACAATACCACTAATATCATAAAAATCGAATTTTCGCTGGGGAATTCCCCATTGCTTTTCGTTTGTAAAACCACTTAATGCAATTATTAAATTTTCCTCTTCCGATATTCCTTGTACAAAATTATTCGGAGCATCCTTTAGTTTAAAAATTTTTCCAATTTCATAAAACTTAAGGATATCGTTGCCAAATCTCTCGTTGATGCTTATGGTTTTGAGCATTGATGGAATTATTGATGGACGCATAATTGATAGTTCTTCGCCCAATGGATTGGCAATTTTAACGAATTCTTCACTAAAAAACTTTGCCGAATTAGGCTCAATCATATTTTGGGTTAGAATTTCGTTGAAACCGCGGTTAGTTAGAAAGAGTTTAGTAGCTTGACGCAATTTGGGAATTGCCAAATTATCGGGTATTGGTTGGGCATTTGTATCGATTTGAGAAACAAATTGTGGTGTTATATTATCATAATTGTGCAAACGGGCTATTTCTTCGATTAAATCTATTTCCAAAGTTACATCACCACGCCAAGTTGGGGCGGAAACCTGGGCTTTATCGTTCGTTACATTTTCTATATTAAAGTTCAAGCGTGACAATAATTCCATTATGTATTCATTTGTCAAATCTATGCCGATAATCTTTCGGACTCGGTCGAACCTTAAATCGATTTTCACGATTGGAATGGGATTAGGAAATTCATCAATCAAACCTTGAACAATTTCTCCGTCGGCTAATTCGGCAATTAGTTGAGCGGCACGATTTGCTGCAAATTCAGCCATTTGCCAATCAGCTCCACGCTCAAATCGATAAGATGAATCGCTTGATAATCCTAACTTTTTCGATGTTCTGCGTATTGATGATGGCTTGAAATAGGCAGATTCAATCAGTACATTTTTTGTTTCGTTAGTGATTTCGGAATTTTGGCCACCCATAACTCCAGCAATAGCTACGGGTTTTTCGGCATCACAAATCATCAAAATTTGACTATCCAAAATTCTTTCTTTACCGTCCAATGTCGTGAATTTTTCACCATCGTCGGCTTGTTTAACTATTATTTTGTGTCCAGATAATTTGTCCAAATCGAATGCGTGCAAAGGTTGATTTAATTCATACAGAATAAAATTAGTCACGTCTACTATATTATTAATTGGACGCAACCCAACCGATGTCAGTCGCTTTTTTAACCAATTGGGAGATTCTTTTACTTTTACATTTTTTACCACTCGAGCACAATACCGTGGATTGTTTTTGTCATCGATAATTTGCACGCTTGCGAAATCACTTATGTTCTGGGAATTTTCTATTAAGTTTAGTTTTGGATAATTGACCGGTATTTGTAAATAAGCCGCTATTTCGCGTGCAATTCCAATATGGGAAAGACAATCACCACGATTTGGAGTAACCGAGATTTCGAAAATAACATCGTCCAAACCATACCAATCTGCAAATCTTTGTCCCACCGGGGCATCTTCGGGCAATACCCATATTCCACTGTGATCATCATCGATATCTAATTCGTATTTTGAACATATCATACCATTAGATACTAACCCGCGGATCTTTCTTTTTTCCAATTTTAAACCATTGACGGGTAAAATAGCGCCAGCCAAACCTAATACAACATTTTGTCCTTCGGCAACATTTGGTGCACCACAAATAACATTGTAATTTTGCTGAGAATCAGTCACTTCACAATAATGCAAATGATCACTTCCTTCCACGGGTTCACTTTTCAAAACCTTTCCGATTACAAAGTTGTTGTATTTTTTGGAGTAATCTTCGATTTTTTCTACTTCGATCCCCAATCCAGTGAGGATTTGATCGATTTGTTCGGGGGTTAGGGAAATTTGGATGTATTTCTTCAACCAATTGTATGAAATCTTCATTTAATTACTAAATTATAAATCATAAAGACTTCAAAAATAAGAAAATTTAATCAATTATTATTCATTATTAGGAACAGCTTCATCACCAAAATCAAAACGAATTACAATTTTTTCTCCATCCTTGCAATAAACTTCCAAACTCTCGATTTCTCCATCCAAGTTGCGATTGACTATCACCGAACTTTCGCCCGAAGACAAATCCTCGAAAGGTGGTTTGTTCGAAATTTCCACTCGGGATTCTTCTTGCACTTGTTCTTTATTAATTATATTGCGAGAGCCTTTAATTGGCCGCGCTCCCGAAATTCGTGGAAGAACCAAAAAATCTCTGAAGTTTCTTATCAAAACCTCTTGGCGGTCTTCGGGTTGGTCGGTATCTTGTTCTTTGGGTATGAATGCTGGTTCGAACGCTTTTTTCTTTGCTTCTTCCCAATCTTCCTTTAAAAATTCCTCAGCAGTTTGTTCATCATATTGCGGATATTCGGTTTTAATGTCTTTTTTCTTTATTATTTTAGAGCTTGGAGAGATTTTTTCACCTTTTTGGACAGCTTCGTTAATATCTTCGGATAAATCTTCGTAATTAAGCAATGGACTGAATTCTTCTTTAGAAAAGCTATTATCTTCATCGTCTGGGTAACTTTCTATAAAATTATCTTCACTCATACTCGCACCTTTATATGGTAAAAATATAGTTTAAACAAAAATCGAATTCACAAAATCAGCTATTTTGGTAAGCGGAACAATTGCGTTCACAACCCCTACATTTAATGCAGCTAATGGCATCCCAGCAACAACGCAACTTTCGATATCTTGAGAAACAACATAACCACCCATTCTTGATAAAGCCACCAATCCATTTTTGCCATCATCACCCATTCCAGTCATAATAATTCCAATTGCTTTTCCTTGTGAGTAATATCCGATTGATTCGAATAGTACATTTGCAGAAGGTTTATATAATTCTCCGGGAATTTCGTCGATTATTTGGATTAATCCATTTCGCATCAAACGAAAGTGGTGACCGCCTTTGCCAATATAAACAATGCCTGGGCGGACTCGCTCATTATGCTCCATTTCTTTTACTGTTAATTTGCTCTCGTCATTCAATCTTTCGGCTAAAGATTTAGTAAAGAAAGGTGGCATATGCTGAGCAATAAGTATAGGAACTGGAATATTTGCGTTGAGTTTGGGTATAAATTGCATCAATGCTGATGGACCACCAGTGGATATTCCAATTCCAATAATTTCCACATCTTCAGCTTTTGGTGGTGTTCGTTTTTTTATTTTATTTTGATATTCATTCTCGATACCAACAATAGCAGATTTTTGTTTTAATCTTTCTTGTATTTCGAATTTTTCCAATTCTTCACGAGATATTTCACCGCGATTCATTTTGTTGAGCAAAGAACGACGGCGAATTCGATTCTGCATATTGCTGCTACGAGCAATTGACTTGATTTTCGAAATAAGTTCGTCCTTTAGGCTGTTCATCTCGGTAAAAGCAGCTTTTTTAGTAACGAAATCAATTGCACCATAATCTAATGCTTTAATTGTGGCGTCGGCACCATCCGAAGTAAGGGTAGACAACATCATTATAGGAACCGGATGTTCCTCCATAATCTTTTGGACAGCTGTCAAACCATCCATTACCGGCATCTCGATATCCATTGTTACTAAATTTGGTTTCAATTGTTTTACTTTTTCGATAGCTTCTGCACCATTGGCTGCTGTGCCTATGACCTCGATTTCGTCTGTAATCAAAATTTTTGAGATTGTATTTCGCATAAATACTGAATCGTCAACAACCAGAACTTTGATTTTTTCCATTGTCAATTTTG
>Ga0124941_1082034_pt1 | contig 9914 bp, 8 predicted proteins | sample YNPNP_0400MetaT_FD_92941 | JGI IMG/M metagenome (GOLD analysis project Ga0124941, IMG submission 92941) | Anoxygenic and chlorotrophic microbial mat microbial communities from Yellowstone National Park, USA - YNP NP_0400 MetaT (Metagenome... ... | reverse complement strand
CTGAAATCATCCAAATTGTTCTGAACCGGGGAGACCCGGTGGCCAGAGAGATAGGCCCTGGCCTCGCCGCCCTTCTGGCCCCGGAGGAAGCGACCGTTATTTTGGGCGAAATTTAGGTAGCTTGAAGCGGTCGGCCCAGGCCAACAGCGGCCGCCAGAGCAGTTGGTCGAGGGCCACGATGACCAGGATCAGGGCGCCCAGGCCGTAGAGGATGGCCGGCAGGTCGCCCTGATTAGCTGCTTCCTGGAGGTAGGCGCCCAACCCCGGCAGGCGAAAGTCGCGCTGGCCGACGGTGAAGATCTCGGCGGCCATCAGGAAGAACCAGCCGCCGGCCCAACTCATCATGCTGTTCCACAGCAGACTGATGGCGCCGAAGGGCAGTTCCAGGGTCTTGAAACGCAACCAGCCGTTGAAGCGAAAGGTCGCGCTGGCTTCGCGCAACTCTGTCGGGATGGTGGTCAGCGATTGATACCAGGCAAAGGTCAGGTTCCAGGCCTGGCTGGTGAAGATGAGCACGACCGAGGCCAGTTCCGCCGCCACGTTCTCGGGCAGGATGGCACTGAAGCTGAGCAGGACGACCGGCAGGAAGGAGAGGATGGGCACGCTCTGCAGCACATCAAGCAGCGGCATCAACACCTGCTCGGCGCGGCGGTTGTAAGCGGCCAGGTAGCCGTAGGCCAGGGTGAACAGCATAGACAGCGCGTAGGCTGCCGCCATACGGGCCACGGAGAAGAGGGCGTAGCGGGGCAGGGCGCGGGGCGAGAGGGAGATGACCGGCCCTTCCACCATTGCCGGGGCGCCCAACGCCAGGCGCACGCCAGCATAGATCAGGACGGCCACGCCGATCAAGACGAGGCCATCACCCCAGGTGAAGGCCCGGCGAATGGGCTGCTCGATCTTGAAGAGACGGGAGAGAGCCATACGAGACTCCTGGATAAGGCCTTGCCCAAATTCTACCGCACGGTCGTGGAGAACGCAGAAGAATTCAAGGTTCTGCGTCCCAGCGACGAGTTACTATAACACGGCACAGCAGAACTGGCAAGGGGAAGTCCGGGATCCCGCGTGCTCAGTACCCCAGCCGTCGCGCCCGCCGGTGCATGAGCACGGGCGGCACCATGAACAGCAAGCCACAGGCCAGAAGCAGGGCAAGGTCCAGCCAGGAGCTGAGCGTCCCCATCCCCAGCACGGCGTGGTTCATCAGGTCCTGAGCGTAGGTCAGCGGCGAGATGTAAGCCACGGCGCGGGCGGCCGGCGCCATCTCGGCCAGGGGGATGAACACGCCACTGACGAACATCAGCGCCCAGCGCAGCAGCGTGCTGGGCATCTGCACGTCGCCGGGATTGCGTGTGGGGATGGAGCCAAAGATCAACCCCAGGGCGGAAAAGGAGAAAGAGCCCAGGGTGATCCCGGCCACCAGCAGCCAGGGCCGGGCGATAGTCGCGCCGAAAGCCACCACGCCGACGAGCAGCGAGAAGACGGACACCCCCATGGCGAAGAGGGCGCCCACCGCTGCCTTGCCCGCCAGCAGGGTCAGAAGTGACATCGGTGCGGCCAACAGCCGGTCGTAGGTGCCGACACGCCGTTCCAGGGGAATGATGAACGGCCCGGCGGCTGAGGCGGTGAAAAAGGTCGTCAGCGCCAGCAACCGGGCGACCCCCTGCGCGGCGGCCATGTCTCGCCTTACCGCGAAGGAGAAGAACATGAAGAACGGCATCAGGAAGGCGAACATGATCATCCCCGGCCGCAGGTACTGCGTCCGCAGGTCTTTGAGCATCACCGTCCAGGCCTGAGCCAGCTCATCGCGCAGCCGTTGCCACCATGCGCTTTTCATCGTCCACCTCCCATTTGACCTTTCATTCCCCGTCGTCGTGGCCCCTCTTCGGCCATGTCGTGGCGAATGGTCCCCACCTGCTGTCCGGTGAGTTCCAGAAAGACGTCCTCCAGGCTGGGCCCCAGCGTGCTGAGGCTGATGAGCCGCAAGCCGCTTGCCCGCGCATAGTCCGTTACTTGAGGGAGCAGCATGGAGGGATCCTGGGTGTACAACCGCCACTTGTCGCCCATCTTGACCACGTGGGTCACCCCGGCCAGCGCGGATAGCGCCCCACCGTGGGTCTGGCCATCCGGTTCCAGCGCCACCTCCACCGACTGGACCCGCCGAAAGGCCGCTTTGAGCCGCTCCGGAGTGTCAATGGCGGCGATATGCCCGTGGTTGATGATGGCCACCCGGTCGCAGAGCTGATTGGCTTCCTCGATCTGATGCGTGGTCAGGAAAATTGTCGTCCCTTCGGCGTTCAACTGGCGGATCAGATCGCGGATGGCATGGGCAGACTGGGTATCCAGCCCCGGCGTCGGCTCGTCCAGGAAAAGGAGCCGCGGCCGGTGGATGATGGCCATAGCGATGCTCAGCCGCCTGCGCATCCCCTTGGAAAAGTTCTCCACCCTGACGTTGCGCTTCTCCCAGAGGCCAAAGGACTCCAGTAACTGCTGCGCCCGTTGGGCCCGCTCGTGGCGGGGCACACGGTAGAGCTGGGCGGTGAACATCAGGTTGTCCCAGGCAGTCAACTCCGTGTAGACGTTGGATTCCTCCGGCACCAGGCCCATCTGGCGTTTGACCGGGTAGGCGTCACGGGCCAGGTCGTGGCCGAAGATGACGATGCGCCCGCTCGTCGGTTCCAGGAGGGTGGTCAGCATCCGCTGGGTGGTTGTCTTGCCGGCGCCGTTAGGGCCCAGGAAGCCAAACACCTCGCCCTCGTGGACCTCGAAACCGATCTGGTCCACGGCCAGCAAGCCCGTTCCCGGCTTGCCATAGACCTTGGTCAGGTTCTCCACTACGATCGCTTCGCTCATATTTCCTCCTATTTTTGCCTTTGTGTCCCTGCCGCCTGGCCAACCTCACGTCACAGGATCAGATAGTGGATCAGTCCGCAGACCGCCCCTCCCAGCACCAGCCACATGGTATCGGCGCGGAAACGGAGCAGGGCGACCAGGCCGGCCAGCAGGATGGCCGCCGTCCAGACGTCCACCACGGCCGAGCAAAACAGCGCCAGCGCCACCGCCAGGATCAGGGCCACCACGGCGGCATTCACCCCGCGCAGGAAAGCCTGGGCCGCCGCCCAACGGCGCAGGCGGGGGATCCACGGCCCCACCAGGGCCACGATGACGAACGAGGGCGCAAAGACGGCCAGCGTGGAGACCACCGCCCCGGGCCAGCCGGCCACCAGGTAGCCGATGAAGGTGGCCGAGGAGAGCACCGGCCCCGGCGTCATCTGGCCCACGGCGATGGCATCCAACAACTGCTGCTGGGTCAGCCAGCCGTAACGGTCCACCACATCCCGCTGGATGAAGGCGAACAGCACCATGCCGCTGCCGAAGAGAAGCGAACCCACCTTGAGGAAGAAGAGCCCCAGACGGAGCAGACGGTCGTCCGACCCAGGCAGGAGAGCATACAGACCGGCCGGGAGGCCAAACATCGCCCCCTGCAGTCGGGTGGGCAGACGGGGCAGCGCGTAGAGCAGGACGCCCACGACCCCCGCCGCCAGGAGCAGCACCACTTCGCTGATGCCCAGGAGGGCGGCTGCCAGACAGGCCACGGCCAGGGCGATGGCCCGCCAGTCCCGCAGCGCCGTCCGCCCCAGGCGGTAGGTGGCCGTCAGGATGATGGCCATCACCGCCGGGTTGATGCCGTAGAAGAGCGCCGTCACCTGGGGCAGGGTGCCGAAGCGAACGTAGGCCCAGGCCAGGGCCAGGCTGATGAAGAAGGCCGGGAGGATGAAGGAAACTCCACCGGCCAGCAGGCCCGGCCAGCCGGCGTGGAGGAAGCCGATGTGGCTGGCCATCTCCACGGCATTGGGGCCGGGCACCAGGTTGGTGGCGGCCAGCAGGTCGAGAAAGTGCTCGCGGCTCAGCCAGCGGCGGCGGGAGACCGTCTCCTGCTCCATGAGGGCGATGTGGGCCGCCGGCCCGCCGAAGCTGATCGTGCCCAGCTTCAGGAACAGGCCGGCGACCTCGAACAGGTTGCGGGATTGCGGATGATCGGGCACCCGGGCCTCTTCTGGGCCTTGCCGCCTGGCTTACCCGGCCGCTTTCATTTCGGCGAGGCGCTCCTGCACGGCCTGGACCTCGGCCTGCAACTCTTGCAGGTACTCCTCCAGCCGGGCGATGCGCTCTGCCCGCGTGGGGAAGCGGCGGCGGAAGGGGAAGTCAGGCCCCCAACCCCCGCCCTCGCAACAGCATCCCCCCGCATGGCCGTGCCGGCCGGGATGTTCGTGACACATCCTCCTTCCCTCCGCGTGGCCGTGGTGGCCGGGATGTTCGTGACACATAGTTCTTGCCTCCTCTCAAAGGTATATCACCGCTACGCCCCTACGGAAAAATGGGACTCGTATTCTGCCAGGAAGCGGTCCAGCCGCTCGCGGGTGCGACGGATGGTGACGGCCCAGGCGTGCAGGTATTCCCGGCCCTGGTCGGTCAGTTCGTAGACGCGGCGGGCGGCGCCGGCGCTGCTGGTGTCCCAGGTGGAGCGGACCAGGCCCTCTTCTTCGAACTGGCGCAGCGTGCGGTAGAGCAGGCCGGGGTCGGCGGCCGGGGTGTCCTCATCGCGGCCCAATTGCTCCATCAGTTCGTACCCGTGGGCCGGCTTGCGCGCCAGGAGCAACAGCAGCCAGGGTTGCACAAACCCCCACATCCGCGCGGTCCTGGGGCAACGGCCGGCGTGGTGTTCGCCATGGTGGTCGTTACACATCGCGTTCCTCGCTGTGTGCTAACGTCTTTTATATGACATCAGCATATATTGTACCACAAGAAGGCTGGAGTGTCAAATCGGGGGCGGGTGTACGGAATGCCGTCGTCAAAGCAGCCGGGCCCGCTGCAGGCGCTCGTGCAACGCCGGTTAGTGTAGCGCGTCCGCAGGCGCCTCCGTTCGCGAACGGGAAGCGGCTACTTTTTCCGCAAGGCGTCCACGAGCCAGCCCAGGAGCGCGCCCCCCGGCGGCGGGGTCTGGCCGATGAATTCGTCCAAGGCCGCCTCGTGGTCGGGCGAGGCGGTGGTGTAGTGGTTGAGGTAGGGAACAAAAGGGTTATGGGTCATCTACGGGCCTCCGAACCGAGAATGGTCGAAACAATGGCGCCGATAGCAATGAGGCCAGGGGAGATGGGATGTAGCCGGGTAACCACAGGCACCTCGCTTTTCCCAGGCAAGGGTAAGTCTGCTGGCAACGCAGCGACTTCCAGTTCGGTGAGCCTGGCAACGACCCGGTTGAGAGCCTCGCAAAAGACATCATAGCCTGAACGGTCAACTATGGGGTCATAGTCATCCAACAGCAAACTTCGCTGCCTGGCCCTCCATAGCGCCCTGGCAATCCTGGCCAGCCGGGCTTGCGCCCCTGGGCTGTCAGTGAGCGGGATGCGATCTGTGAGCCTCCCTATGGCTTCTACTGCTGCCAGGTTATGGCTGAGGCAGGCAAGAAGGGCATCAATGACCTTTGGCTCCGGTTCCCTGAGGTTGCCCAACCCTTTGGCAGCAGCGGATCGCACATGCTGGTCTTTGTCCTTGAGAGCGCTCAGCAACCGATCAACAACTTTTTCAACAACCTCTTCAACCGCCTTTGATATGGGCGGTTCAACCATGCCCAAAAACGTGCCCAAAGCTTTGATGAGACAGGCCCGCCCCCATTCGTTCAGCTCTTTGTACCGCTTGAGGAGCAGAGACACGGCTTTAGGGCTGGGATTTTGCAACCGACTGAGCGCATCGCTCCCGGCCCTATAAACATCTTCATCGTGCCTGGCGGCTATATCAAGCAGCGTGGAAACCAGATCGCAATTGGCATTCCTGACATATCCCAGTGCACGGATCAGATGCTCTTGAAATTCGGTTTCTGGGTGGAAACCACTCCCCCTACGCCAAAAGGGGGGCTTCAGGTTTGAAAGCAGTACTGCTTGTGCCTCTGGATAGTCACCAGCCAACTGTGCCAGAGCATACGCGGCCGCACTGCGCTCACGAAAATCTGGTTTGCTCCTCTCTCGCCAACGCTCAAGTTGACCCTGTTGCTCCCCCATCAGTTCTTTTAACCGTTCTTGTTTCCTCTCCAGCTTTTTCTCCAAATCTCTGCTGGCAAATTTAGCCCCTTCGCCTGCAAGAATGGAAGCAAGAACCTCTATGGCCTGTCTGCCGGGGTTCTGGAGAATTGAGAGTGCCTGATTCACTTCGGCCAGGAATTCTTCCTGCACTTCTTCCGCTGTCAGACGGAGATAATGAGACCCTTCCCTATACCAGCCCCTGAAACAAGCGAGGGCCCCCATAACGTAAGGATTTACCTGCGGTAGTGGTTTACCCCAACCATGCTCATGAGCTGCCCAGAGCCCCGCGTAGACCGAACCATAGACTTTGCTGAGAGTCTCGCACTTTGTGCTTTCGATCATTTCGGGCAGATACTTAAGATACCAGTTGTCTTCTGATGCAGACCGCGCTGCAACCCGCCAGCTGTTTAGTTCAGCCTCTCGCGTGGCTTTGTCAGAGCTTCTCAAACGCGCTACAGATTGTTTCAGAAAAACAATGGTTTCTTCTGGTAGCTTTAACCCCAGTATTTCTCCCTGTTCGATCCATCCTGATTCGATGATGCCTGCCAGCAACCAGGCATCGGCTTCTCGAACGGTGTTGATCAACCTGATAATGAGCTCTGACCTGTTGAGTCCCCACCTGACCAATAGAGACAGAGCGACATTGCCAAAAACAGAGGTCTGGTAAGGTCGCCGCAGGAAGACGTCGAACACCTCTTCCGTCAGGTCCAGCGTCCTGTAACGGATGGTGCCGTCTTTTTCCACCACCTTGCATTGTACCAGCGGGGTGTCGCCCACCACGCGGGCCAGGAACTCCCCGGCGGTATCGGGTATGCGCGGGTCGTCATGATCTCGAATGGCATCCAGCAGGTATTGAATCACCTCTGGTGAAGCCGACCTGATCATTTCCTTGCGGCCATCCTTCAGCCCCTCGCGGACCCCCTCATCAAGGACTTTCACAATAGCCCCATCAGGCATTATCTGAGAGGCGTCAAGCCTCCGCCATCCCTCCAGAACAAAAGCCATAGCGCGGGGGCTGGTCTCCGCTGCTTTGCAGAGCGCCCAGGTAACGGGGTAGTGGACATCAGGCAGGTGCAACTCCGGTTCGGGGCTGCTCACAATGTCTAACAGCAGTTCGACCACCTCGGGGTGTCTTTGTCCCAATACCCCCAAAGCCTCTACGATCTTTTCTACAGTTTTATCCCATCCATACGCATGGCGATGTTGCCGCTGTGCATTCACGAGAGCCATCACGACTTCGGGGGTTCCCGGGCCAACCTTGCCCAAAACCTCTGCTGCTACGCCGCGCAACGAAACGTTATCCAAAGCCTCCAGCAACAGGGATGTTGTTTCAAGCCCCCTAAACTTCAGGTTCCCCAGGCCTTTGAGCGCGACACTCCGCCAGTAAGTTATGGCTTCCGCCTGCAATTCCTTGAGATATGCGAGATATGCAGGCGAGATAAATTTCAGATATGGGGGGAAGATAATTGGGCGGATACCTCGTAAACCTGGCCGCCTTACCAGGTCGTATAAGAACGCCAGGGTCGAGTAGAAAAACTCTCTGGTTTCGCGTGCCAGGTATGCAGCAATCCAGCCTGGCGTAATGCGTACAGACCTGTCCTCCCCTCTGGCAATTGCCAGCAGAGAGGGCAGGATCTCAGCGCGGTCCTCCTCGCCAAGGGAGCCAAGGATGGTTTCAATGGGTTGGACTACAAGCTGCTGGAATGCGGTTCTCTCGGGATCCGTCCAGGGATTCTCAATACCCCTGAGGTAGAGTCGCAGCAACCGGTCCAGCAGAACATGGCGCAGTTCAGCGCCCACCCGAACCCCGCTGGACAGACACTCGCCTGCCAGCAGCAGGTCTCGATGCAACTCTTGTTCATAGGGGCTTTTGGCATCCAGGATGCATCGCACCAGTTCGGTGGCCTCTGTCTCATCCAACGTCGCCGCCAGCAGCAATACCGGCTCCCGCCAGTCGGGGTGGTGCAACCTGGGACGGAGAAAATCCCAGGCGCCTTCTTGATCCGCAAGCCATGCCTGCTCCAATCGTCGGGCGACAAAGTACTCGCGAAAGGTCAGGTGGCGGAAGGCTACTACCTCCTGTCCTTCATGATCATAGGTTGTCAGCAACCCCAGTCGCTCTCGCAAGTAACCAACCAGCGCTTTGCCGTTGTCTATGCCCTCTACCTGCCGCTCCACTGCCTTGGCCAATTCCGCTATCGTCTTCTGCCCTTCGGTTTGAAGCGTCCAGGCTATGGCGTCCAGCGCACTCTCTATTTGCCGGTTGTTCCAGCGAGTATCCTCGGTGCCTCGTATTTGCTCTCGCTTCTCCAGGACTTCGTCCACGTAGCGACGGTACAATTCGGTGCGACTTTGCACCAATTCGCCGCGCTCATGGTAAAGGGCCACCACCAGCCTTAAGAGCAGAGGATTGCCCATCACTCGCCGCAGGCCTCTCTGCTGTTCCATCTTCTCCAGCAATGCCTGTGCCCGGATTTGGGCCTCTTCTTCCTCTAATTTGGCGATGGCTTTCAGCCAGCCCGCTGCATAGGGCAGGGCATCATCCGGGCCGGTGAATGGCTGGATTTTGTAACAGCCGAAGGGCTCTCCCAATTCTCGCGTCGCCCGGTAACCGGCAGTGCGGGCGGTGACGACGATGCGGCAGCGGTGCCCCTCATCGGTTCTGGCGAAACGGGTGATGGCTTCCGCCACGGTGGATCGCCGTGTTTCGGGCACTTCATCCAACCCGTCAAGGAGCACAATCAACCGACCCTCGGCCATCCAGCTCCCCAGCAGAGATCTGGCAATGTCCTGAGATAACTGCGCTGAGAGGAGTTCAAACTGACCCAGGGCAGCAACTGCTCTAACCAGCAGTTCTCCCAGCGGCTCCGACCCACTGTACTCTCGTAACTCGACCCGTATCGGCACCCGCGCCTCGTCCAGACCCAATTTTTCCCGCCCCCAGCCCTCAGTAGCAAAGCAAAGGGCTATAAACTGGAGCGTTGTTGTCTTTCCAGACCCGGGATCACCCAGGATCACCAGATGCCGGTGTTCCTGCAAGGCTTTGGAGAGGGGCACACGCGGCGATGGCTCCGCCTCGGGCCAGAACTGCTTCTCTTGCGCCTCCCGTTCCATGCCGGAAGCGTTGCGCCTGTCCAGGCCTATCTCCTCAGCACGTTCCCGGGTCAGCGGTGAGATGTCGGCCCGCATTCGCCGGGGTAGCGTCTCCACGGCCTCCAGCATCACGAAAACGTCACTCAGCGGAGCAGAGACCTGGTCCACCCCTTCGGTGTAGAGAGTGCCACATTGCCAGCGTACCAGTTCCAGATAGCGCTGCTCGTGCATGCGCATTTGATCAGGGGTGATATGACGTAGCGTAGCTGCGTTTGCCCCTTCGAGTACGGCAACAACGTTGCCGTCGCCGGTGACGATGACGCTATCTTGAATACCTGCGCCTGCGGCCACGGCGCGCTCGCCGGTGGCTATGGCGATTTGGCCCGTGGACAGGGCCCGGCGCAGGGTCTCCAGGTCAGCGGGAGTGTGGGTTCCGTCCTTCAACCGTTGCAGGGCCTGCTGCAGGTCCGGCGGGATCATTTTTTCTCAGCCCCTTTCCACCCGATTCCGGTCGCCCGTGAGGATGACGCTCCCGCTCACATCCCCGCCGATGGCGACGGAACGGTCGCCGATTGCGGTGACCGTCACGCCGGCGGCCTCGGCCTCACCCCACAGGCGAGCGATCTCTTCCCGCAGGGCACCGTCCTCCTGCAGCGCACGGGCGATCTCTTCCCGCAGAGCCTCGCGCAGCGCCTGGTTATCGGGCAGGGCGGCGACGGTCTGCGCCACCTGCTCCACGTTCTTCTT
>Ga0124941_1073843_pt1 | contig 10125 bp, 7 predicted proteins | sample YNPNP_0400MetaT_FD_92941 | JGI IMG/M metagenome (GOLD analysis project Ga0124941, IMG submission 92941) | Anoxygenic and chlorotrophic microbial mat microbial communities from Yellowstone National Park, USA - YNP NP_0400 MetaT (Metagenome... ... | reverse complement strand
GCACTTACGAGGAATCATTCATGGATTTCAGAGATTTGGTTCGTCAACGACGCAGCACCCGTGCTTTTCTTCCCGAGCCGGTTTCGTCAGAACTTCTCACGCGCGTCGTCAGCGACGCATCCCACGCTTCATCGGCTCTCAACATGCAACCATGGGAAATCCACATGGTCCTTGGGGTCGAACGGGAACGGCTCTCTAGAAAACTCCTCCGTCACTACAGGGAGCGACAGATCACCTGTGCACCCGGCGCAGTCCGACCACTTCCCGAGCACTTTCTTGCCAGGGCTCGGGAATGCGCGGAAGGGATGACACCCCTCATTCTCCAGATGGGGAAGCAATTCAAGGAATACATCAACGAGGGCAGTCTCAACTTTTACGGCGCCCCTGCGGCAGCACTTATTTTCCTTGACGAAGCGTTTCCCCCCGAAAGGATGGTAGATGTCGGGGTGTTTACGGGATATTTCTTGCTAGCAGCGGCCTGCCACGGCTTGGGTTCCTGTCCTATCGGGTTGGTTCGAGCGTACGAAGATGTGGTCAAGGACCACCTTAACATTCCGGAATCCAAAGTCCTCGCCATCGCAGTGGCTGTCGGCAAGCCTGACCCTACTGCACCCATCAATTCGTTCCAGTCCGCCAGGGCTCCCTTGACCGAGCTGGTCCGCTGGGTACCCTGATGGGTACCCTAAAGCCGTTCTTAATTGGGAGACGGCACGGTGCGGATTACTGCTATTTGAACTGAAATCTCAGCCGGCTGACGCTTGACGTGCGCGGAATCCAAGACTTCCGGATTGGCTGGATCAAACTCCTGCCTTCTCCCGATACCTTGGGCGATCCAGAATTCCGTAAAGCCGCCAAGCCCCCATCCTCCCATGGTCTTGCCGCTGGTGTCTTGCCCGAGATACACCATCGACGCCTGCACAGAGCCTGCCCTTTTCAGAGTAGCCTGTCGCTCGGTATCCGATGCACTTGCGTAATCCTCGACCTTCATGGTTGTTCCATCGGTTTTCAGGTATCGAGGGACCTCATACCCCGGGATAGGTTTCGATAGGATGGTTCCGGTGAACTGTGGTACCTCTTTTACATAATCTTTCATGTATCGATAGGCCAATCGCGCTCCGGCATCGGCCACATTGACCATGCTATCGTAGCTCTTGTACGCGGTAACGAATTTTGTGTCGATTTTCGACTGTGTCATCAGCCCTAGGCCCAACAGTGTGGTAATGCCCAACACCAGTAATACGATTGCTACGGCATGACCTTCCTGAGAACCTAGAGGACCGGGCCGCCGGGAAAAGCGCCCACTCAGTGAATCAGAGTGAATCATATCGTTTCCTATTTTCATTGCGCGCCTCCTTCGGTCCTGCCTCACAGATTGGCGAGAATCGTCTGGGGTCCCGCAGTCACCGAAACACTCGCCCGCTTCCACGTTTTCTTGTTGTATCCTTGGGCAGTAGGCTCATCGAGGGAGCTCCTGCCTTTGACCTGGTACCACACGGTGATCCGATATAACGTATTAGGGGGAGGGGCGAAACCCACCGCCGGTCCCCCCTGAGTCGGTGGAATTGTGGAAACATCCTGAACCTTCAGGTTAAATACATCCACGTCGTGTTCCCCACCGGCAACTCTGATCCCGTTCCGAAGCAGCTCATACGTGCCTGTCAGCGTTCCGTTCACTCGCGTTTCCCCAATTTCGTATACGATGGCCGGCACAACGTCACCGGACAGGGATTTCTCCAAGGTTATGGGGCAACTCCAGTTGCCTGGAGGAGTAGGTGCTGACAGAGTGTCGGGGAAGGACGACCAATTCATTTTTGCGGCATCTACCGTCCCAGTACTCGATACAGCGATGAAGCCGCCAAAAGGCCTGGTCACCTTCGCCTTGGAAAGATCGAGAGACCACGGAAACTGTTCGTACGTAAAACTCGCAGTCGGCGTGGCAAGATTCTTAATTGCTTCGTACTTGAAAATACTCGCTTTATCAGTCTGCCCACTCATGTCGAAACTCATATCCATGAAGGTACCATATGCCACGTACAGCGAGTCAGGAGCATCCGAAGAGAGTCCCGCTTGAACGTAGACGGCTTGCTTGCTCCCCTGGGTCGTATCAACAAAGGCGCCATATCCCGCATGTTGGATATCCCGCTGCATAAGCATGAAGGCAAGGTTAATGTTCTCCCGGGTATTCCGAAGTTTGGTCGCGTCTGATCCGTGACGGCTTTGAAATACGAAGAACGACATGGCTCCTACAATAGCCACAGCCAGAATGAGCGCAGCCACCATCATTTCCGCGAGTGTAAAGCCTCTGGCGTTGTTCATGGCTCTCCTCCTCGGCTGAGCGTTATTGAAGCGGATTAAAATAAGTCGTCATCCGGAAGGTCCTCTTACACTGGGACGGATCATCTTTCGTGCACGTACCGCTTTTCGGCCAACCCACTATAATATTTACCTGCTTCACATTGGCAATTTTCCCGTCAGGAAGGTAGGTATCGCTGATTCTCCATCTTCGCACAAACGGCGAATCAACCTGCACAGGATTGGCTGGCGGCATCCAGATCCAGTCCTTGTCCGTGCCGTCTTCAGGCGTCACCGAACCCCAACCGCCCACGGGTTTCATGGCTTTGAATTCGTCAAGAATTTTCTGACAGATAAGCTCGGCATTTCTCGTCCGGATATTGGCTCGGTCGCTTTCGAGGGAATGGACAAGCATGGTACCGACACCCAACATTCCTACAGCGAGGATCACCAACGCCACCATCACTTCGATAAGCGAAAAACCTCTCTCCCCTGTATGCGCTTGCACGGTACCACCTCATTTCGTGCCAATGGGTGTGGTCACCCGCCCAGTGGATGTGATGAAATACAGAATAGTACCAGGCGAGTCCAGGGCAACGGTCTTCGGTCCTCCCTTGGGATAGAAACGCGTCGAGCATAAGAGCACTGTCCGGGACGCGAGATTCTCCGGGAGACCTCGGGAATCGAACAGCATCTGTTGAAACGCGAAGGGCCCCGTCCCTCCTGCGGTAGGGTCGCTGCCGCCAGGCTCCAACTCATCTCCCAGCACACCTTCTGTAGCACTGAAGAATATTCGGTACTTGTTGACATCAAAGGAGAAAACGATATCCGAACCCTCTTCGCGCACCGTGTAACCCGAAGCTCCGAAATTGTCTTCATTGCGGTACATTCCCGTGGCTGGGTCTACACCCCAATTAGCGGAGACTTTGTGCTCCGCGGGAAGAATAATAAGCCGGGCCGGCGCCGTGAGGTTACGGACGGTTCCTCGTGTATCGGGAGTACCCCCAAAGGGACAATTCACCTCGAAGGTAGGCGGATTCACACCTTTGGGACACGTTTGCACTTCGTACTCGCCTCCATTAACATTCGTATTCTTATCTAACCCCGAAAGCATTACCCGGTCCCCATTTCCCGGAATAGTACCCAACGTATTGGCTCGAAACCGCAGGGGAACATCCAACGCTGTGGTAAACTTGGTCCACCCCGGCGAACTTCCGGCCTGACTGGCCGTGATGGGAAAAACGCATCGATTCTCAATTGCCCTCATTCTTGCCATGAGCACGGCGTTCGCAAAGGCCCGCGACATCGCGGAAAACCGGTAGCTCTCGAATGTCCGCATGCCGTATGGAATCGCTATAGCCGATACGACAGCCATAACAGCCAGCACCACGGAAAGTTCTATCAATGTGAAACCGCTTGCACGCTTCATGGCTCCTTCCTTATGACCGGCCGCTGTACAAGGGGCGAGGAAGCCTTGTAAGGCTCGCCTCATCCCCTGCCACTGGGAAACCCGAGAGGCCGCTTGCTTTCAGGGCTACTTCCAGCGGATGGTCACCGGTATCATCAGGTAGGTTACCTGCCCCTGATCGTCAGCAGCCTTTACCCTGAGCTGAAACGACCCGGAAACACCCTGGTCGAGAGTCCACTCGATGTTCCCTTCTGCGTCCATCTTCATGCCTTTGGGTCCCTCCTCCAGGGTTAACTTCACGGGGTCTTCCTCCGGATCGCTCGCTTCTATTTTGGCTCGGTACACGCGGCCATCGAGCCGCTGGCTCACCACCCGTAATTTGGGAGCCGCGTTTCCCACTTCCACCTCACGAGTTAACGTATTGAGCGCGTCTCCTGACACGTCGAACAGCGTGATGTCGACTCCCACCTTCTGCCCAGCCTTAACGGGGGTCTCCAGCTCCACGAACTTCCGCATCGGGTCATAACTGGATGTCTGAACTTCCTGTCCGTCCACCTTCCACACCACCTCAGCTCGTTCGGCGCCGTCAGGTAGGGTGAAACGAATCCGCACTTTATCTCCTGTCTTGGGAGAATCCGGTTCAAACTTCACCTGTACCGGAGCAGCCGGCCCCGAGCGAGCCGACTGTCCCTGGCCTTGAGCAATCAGGCTTCCCGGCGGAAACATCAGAATCCCCGTCAGCATGAGCCCCATCATCGCTGTTCGTAACGCATCCCTGCTCATGTTACCTCTCACGCCACCCCTTGGCGGTAAAAGGTGGCAGCTTAAGTTTCACTTCCGGCGTAACGGCCTTACCGGAACCCATCTGTATGGTAACCGACTCGCCCTTGGAGTCAAGCACCGGATGACTGGGAACACCTCCTCCGAGATACAACCGGTATCCAATGATCACCTCACGTCCGCCATCGTTACGCGTGATCTGTTCCGCAATGTCGTCGTCGAGGGGTTCCTCTTCCGTACTCAACTCCCCGCAATCGTACGACAACACGTACAAGTAACCATGGCCCAGCGGACTACAGATGTCCTTGGAAGGAATGTAGGTAGTCACGAACACATACCCTCCTGCGATGAGAGGCCTGCTCACTACTCGTTCCGCGGGCTGGCTGCTCGTGGGACAGGGGCAGTCGTCACCAGGACACTTGGGATCATTATCAGGGGAGCTGGGGTCACATCCAATACCCTCCATGGGGGCGACGAAATCCGCCACGCAGGCCCAACAGGTGGGATTCGCCGGGGCTCCGCATCCAAGCGTGTTACAGCAGTCCGGACTTCCATCGCTTTTCACCCAGCGACATTGGGAATTCCACGAGATGGGGTCGAGACATTGTCTCGCCACCTCGAGCAGGACGGTTTTTGAACCGGTAGCCGGGAGCGCTGTCGCTTTGTTACTGAATGTCGGTCGTTCAATAGCCCGCAACAAGTTGTAGATGGACATGCGGCCCGTATCGGTTTTGTCGTCAGTCCCAAGACCGGCGGCATCGTGAATATCATCGTATTTGCCGCTCCCAAAAACCACGTGAACCTGTCTCGGATTTTGAACCCGTGTAAAGCTCGCCGCGGGTTGACTCGTAATGGGTTGGAGTGTTGTCCTATACCGATTAAATGTCGACCCCGTTGACTTGGTGTACCACAGGGTCACCTTGATCCCGAAATTATCTCGAGCACTCCCTGAAGCTCCGTCTATCGGGTCGAAATCCAACGCAATCTCATAGAACCGTCCTGTGATGTCCCCCACGTAAATGCGGTCGGTGAATCCATCGTCCAGCACGGCTTCCTGTTCATCGCTCCATACATCTATCGCAAGTGGATCAGACAGGGCGTACGGAACATAGCGATCCGACGCACTCTTTTGCACGGGAAAATACCCGTAAAACTGCTCTGAGTACGGCCACCAGTAACGGAAGAAATTTCTCCCTGTCTCGATGTCTATGGCCATGAAGTCAGGCCGAAAGAGTTCAAACCTCCTGTCCGCTGTCAGAACATCTGTAGTCGGTTCCGCATCGGGGTACCGCCATACGCGACAGTCGTTCTCGAAATGTCGCATGCCACCGCCTACAAACGCGACATGCCGCTTTCTTGTGTCATTGAAGCCCGAATAGTCGCCTGAAGAGAAAAACCTTTTGACCGCCGTCACAGCAGTACCGCCTGACGAAGGGTCACCAATAGGCACATCCACTCCATCGGGAAATTGAATGCGCCCCACGTAGGGCCTGGACCACGCCATGGGGAGGTTCTTCACCGCCTGGTAATTGGACTCGCTGGTGATAAGAGGATATGCCGTCGCAAGATTCGGCTTGCAGGCCGGATCACAGCACGGAGTCTCCGGCAGCGTTCCACAAGAACTCATGCACGTGGCGCATGTGTCGAGATTGTTCCCAGATCGGTCAAATACCACCCGATTCTTGAGCACAGAATATTCCCACAACACCACCGGATCGTTCGGATCGGTCACATCGATGGCAAAGTACGTATCGCCGCCCCCGCGGAGCCCGCCCATGACCACGTTACGCCAGCATCGCCCATTCTCGGTGATCTCTGGATCCGAGGGACACCGGGATGACTTGATGAACACGGCCCACACAGCCGGCGATAAGTCCACCATAGCCCGATGCGAGCACCCCGACCCCCCGTACGTGGTGCTTGACAGGTATTTCAGCTCAGAGAGCAGTGAGCTTGGTATATAGGCCCAAATCTCCTCGCCAATGCTCGGGTCCTCGTAGGGCTTGTCTTTCCATTTCTGGGCGGCAGAGTCCCATTTAGCCATGCGGAACGCGTGCACCATCCCGTCATTGGCCCCCACATAGATCACCCGGTCCCGATAGAATACGCTCTCCTGATTCCGGAACGCGTAGTATTTGTACACATCAGGATCACGGGTGGAAACTGCGCCCACGCTTGGCGTTCCCACAACCACCGGCGTGGAGTACACGATGTCCCCCAGGCGCCATTCTTTTCCATCTCCTACACCCGTATCCGACGACAAGTCTGTTCTGACCCGAAGTCCCGGAACCGCGGAGCCGCGAATCCAGCTCACCAATTCAGCCGCCGACGGAAAGCTCGGGTGTGAAGCGCCAAGCAACAACGTTTCCCAATCCGACCCAACGGTACCGCTCGTGGGAAACTCCCAATTCTCCCATCTGTTCTCAACTGGGTCTACCAGTCGAGCCGTAAAGATGTTTCGGCTGTTGGGCTCGACCTGCTTAAGCCACTTCGCGCCATCCCAACAGCGGGTCGCAGTGTCATCGTAGCACTTTTTGGCAGGGCAGTCGGGCGGCGTACCGGAAATACACTCCTCGAATTCGTACATCCACTTGGCCTGGGAGGTATTGTAATACGGCCAGTACACCTCGAGATGCCCGTACCACAGATATCGACCTACCGCGGACGGGTCTTGGGCCTGGAACATGCCCCGGACAATGAAATCACCCTCCGTGCTCTGCTGAGCCACAGTCGCGGCTGCACTGGCGGCCGCGGTCTGGCTCTGGATATCTGCGAGCACCTGGGATATGGCCGAGGCTAGTTGTTCACCGCTGTCTGCCTTGAAGAAGCTGTCCGGCAACCCTTTGCCGAGCCCATCCCCTTCCACCAAAAGGTCCAATTTCTCGTCCCACTCTTTGCAGCATGTCTCGTCGTACGTCCCTCCTGGGTTACAGGAAGGGCGGGGCCAGGAGACCGTCCGGCTATCGGGCTCACTCCCTGGCGAGCCACTGAAGCCATATGGGTAATTGGCCGCACCGCATCCCGCCACATCCGTGAACTTGCCGTAGGCAGCCGTGGCCTTCATCGCGTTTTCACCCTGAACCCCATCGCCGAACGCGTACACCGTGTACACATTCACCGATTGCTGACCTGGCATGTTCCCATCCGTGCGCAGGTCCTGTGTATGAAGCTGCAACGCCGGCTTCACGGGGTCCACCCGCCCGTTCCATTGGCCGTCCGAAACGAGCAGAATGGAGCTCTTACGACACGGCACAGGGAGGAGACTCCCGTCAGCCGCTTGTTGAAAGTAGGGATCGGCTACGGTCCCCTTTCCCCAGAAAGCGGAATTCGTGTTCCCACCATAATAGGAGTAAGAATTGGTCTGCCTGAAATAGTCGTACGCTTCTCGCAAAGCTTCACCGGTCGGGGTGGCATTGTAGGGATAAATGGTATCGAACGCGTTCAGTATCGTACACAATGACTCGTTCTGACACCCCACCATCATTCTGCCCCGATAGCCCCAATTATACATCATAAAGCCCCACCGCACGCTCCCGAACGACTGTTGGATAACGCCGCGGCGAGATGATGCCGCAAGTTTTACCCGCACCTGAGCCCACGGGATGGTCCCGATGGTGGAGCCAGTGTTGTTGTCCCATTCACCGCCCCGGGCGGTATTTCCGCTGTGCCAGGTGTTGTAATTGGTAGAATTGTACCCTCCGTCAGGGTACACATAGCGACTGAGTGGCACGTTCGAGACAAGCTGGTAGTAACGATTTTCCCCGGAATCCGTCGGCAGACCCGCCGAGTTCCGACTTACCCGTACATAGTACGTTCCCGCATTCAATAATGTGGAAACATTGATGGGCCGACCATTCCCATCGTAAACCGCGGTGAGTCCTCCCCATCCCGCTGGATCCGTAGAGCTGGGTGTGGGTGCCGTGCTGTAGATTCGTATCCGAACGTTCCCGAAGTTAGAAATCGCATATCCTTGCATCATTACCCGGGTCTGCTCGGTAAGGGTCATTTGCCATACTTCTTCGTAATACACGGACGAACCACTCTTGAAAAACGGGTCGCGAGCCGTTGCCGGGTTACTCGTATTGTCTGCGTGGTCCAGCTTGCCTCTATAACGTCCCATAACGGTCACAAAGGTCGTCTTGGTATGAAGACATTCCACTGATCCGCAGGTGTTCCAATCATCAGGAAAGGTCACCCCTCCGGGCGTCCCACCGGTGATCGTGGTGGCAGGCCGAACGTACCACTCCACTTGCAAATTCGTGTCTCTTACCCAATAACGGCTGTTCGAGCCCTTGAGATAACAGAATTTGTCGGTGCAGTTCTTGTAGTCGCAATCCTCTTCGCATGAGGCCGTATCCACGCAATCTGCCCGCCCCCCGGTGATTGCCCGAAGCGCGGCATCGATTCTGCTAGTGGTGAAATAATTCAGAATGTCACCGCTGAGGCCCGTGGAAATGGTACCGGGAACGCGTTCAATGACCGTGGCGCTAGCATAGTTCTCCGGATCAACCCACTCTGACCGGTCAGGATCCCACGTATGACCGAGGAACTTCGCGAGAATGCGGAAGCGATTCCCTGAAACCTCGAGCACTTCGAACGGTTTGCCGTTGAGATGGGCGTGGCGGGACAATCCGCTGAGAGCCACGATGCTCCCCACCACCAACGGCGGAGTCGGTATGGTGTTGGTGGTTACCCACATGCCTTCCGTCACCCCGTCAGTCGGCTGATGAGGGTCGGTCATCGTGCCTTCCAGCTTGGTGACGGCCACGCGGGTGGTCGGCTGAGTCTCCGCGGGTTCCCAGTGATTATTGTCTTTGTTGTACACGTAATTGGTGTCCGAATCAAAAAGACCATAATAGCCTTGGAGCTTGTTATACGCCATATTCCCGATATCCGCGTAAGCACCATTGTAATAGTACGAGGCATATCCCCAGTAACCCTTCCAGGACGGCGGGGTAACGTACGCAGGGAATTGCATACTGCCAGAGTAGTCCATTACCAGGAGCAGGTTCGGTCTCGTGGAAACCGCGGCCACCGGCGGCACGCGGCACACTTGGTACGAACCGGCCTGCACGTCCGACACGGCGAGCCAAAGGACCGCGACGGACAGAACGCCGACGAGAGTAAAGATTGTCTTCCGCATGTTACTGTGCCTCCCCGGTCGCGAAATCGGTCTGTTCCACAGTGGGAACGATCATGACTTTGAGTTCATCGCCTTTTGCCGCAAGATGGACTGTCACCCCCGGCTTGAGCTGATCTTGGCCGAGCGGATTCCCGAACCGGTCCATCACGGAGATTCTCTTGCCTTTGAGCACCACGCCGATGGGGGCAGGGCTGGCATACAGTGTCATCATGGTGGGGGACACCGCCTGAACACGTATGGGCCCCAGGACCCGGTACTGGCGCACGGTCCACCCGAATATGATGTCGGCCTGCTGCTCCTCGGCCTGCTGCTGAAGCGAGGGGGGCGACTCCTGAGCCCAAGCCCCGGGGAAGCACGCCGCGGCAAGGATGACAGCGAACGCGATACTTGTTACCATGGTTCTGAGAATGGCTTGTGGGGGCATGCGGCGTGTATCCATAAGGTCCTCCTTGAGTTGGCCTCTGAGGATTCAGAGTGCCAGGGAAAAGCCGCACCGCGTAGG
>Ga0124941_1101227_pt1 | contig 10486 bp, 7 predicted proteins | sample YNPNP_0400MetaT_FD_92941 | JGI IMG/M metagenome (GOLD analysis project Ga0124941, IMG submission 92941) | Anoxygenic and chlorotrophic microbial mat microbial communities from Yellowstone National Park, USA - YNP NP_0400 MetaT (Metagenome... ... | reverse complement strand
GAAATTTCAATTTTTATTGTGGTTATTAAGTTTAACAATTTCTTTTCAATTGGTTGCAAAGGATAAGAAAAAAGAAACAGAAGTTCCCAAATCAAGTAAAATTAAATTTACAATGGAAGAAGCTATGAAATTCCAATATATCCGCGGGACAAATATTAGTTACTACGGAAATTGGGTTAGTTACGATGTAACTCCCGATTGGGGTGATGGCTATTCCAAAGTTGTTCGAACAATAGATACAACCAAAAATTATATTATCGAACGAGGTGCCAACGGACTTTTTTCGAACGACGAGAATTGGTTTGCTTGCTTTGTCCGTCCCAAATTGGTAGATCAAGAAAATGCAAAATCTCCCAAAGATAAACCCAAATCCAACCTTAAAATAATAAATTTAGAGACTGGAAATTCAACATTATTTGATAAAGTCAAGAAATTTATATTTTCCGAGAATAGTAAATGGTTAGTTTACGAAGTTGACGAAGAAATCGAAAAAGATAAAAAGCTTAAACACAAACCGCTTGGTTCCAATATTTCGTTTGTTCACCTTAAATCCGGAACAGAAATAAAAATTAATAATGTTTTGGAATACCAATTTGATAGCTTGAACAATTACTTTTTTTATTCTATATCAACACCCGATGGAAATAAAGATGGTTTGTTTTATCGTAATTTGAATGAAGAATTCGCTCCTGAATACACCATCGAAAACAAAGACAAGACAATTTATTCCAACCTTACTTATTCTGATACTGCAAAAGTTTTAGTTTACACTGTCTCTACTATCAGAGACGATGGGTACCCAAAAGAAACAACTTTGAAATTATGGAATCCAAACACTCCTAATTTAACACAAATTTTATTGGAAAATAACAAGCTAAACAAGGATTGGGTGATTTACTATAAAAACAAATTGAAATTTACTAAAGACGGAAAAAGATTATGGGTAGGACTCAAACCAATATCGGAATTATACGATCCCGAGAAAAAAGAAATAAAATTTAACGATACAACATTGTTCAACTTGGATACAATCCAAAGCAATGCAAATCTGGTTTTGTGGCATTATTTGGACAATAGAATTAAAACTTATGAACAAACTCAATGGAACAAAATTAAAGACAGAACATACCCAGCTTTGCTCTACTTAGATACGAAAAAACTTGTACCAATAGCCGATACCAAGATTCAAACAGTGGAAATGTGTAATAATCCCGATTTTACAATTGGCTACGATCCAACACCGTACGAATTAGCAAGCAACTGGAATTATGATAAATTTGATTTATATAAAATTAGTTTGACTGATGGAAGTAAAAAATTGATTGCAACTGAACTTCAAGAATCTGCAAATTTGTCTCCCGATGGAGCTTACACTGTTTTCTATAAAGATAGTGTTTGGTATATTTATTACAATCATCCAGATACAATATTTGCATTGACAAAACCAATTAGAACACCTATGTACGACGAAGATAACGATTTGCCCGAAAAAGCCCAAAGCTATGGTTTTGCTGGTTGGTTGGATGGTAGCAACCGATTACTAATATACGATAAATACGACATTTGGATGTTTATATCGGATGCACCACAAAATCGTTTGAATCTAACAGCTTCGTATGGTCGAGAAAATAAAGTACAATACAGAATTGTTAAATTCGACCCCGAACAAGAATCTATAAACCCAAGAGATACAATTTTGTTAACTGGTTTCCACACTCTTAACAAATGGCAAAATTTTTATTTTCAAGATTTTAGAATTCTTGGTCCAGAAAAACTTACTTTTGAAAGCAATAGGTTTGTAAATTTCTTGAAAAAAGCAAAAGGTAGCAGTTCGTTTATCTATACTATTGAGAGTTTTTCCGAATTTCCCGATATTTATTTCAAAAACAATGTTTTCCGAAAAAGCGACTCGACTTGGAAAATATCGAACTTAAATGCTCAAGTTGAGAAATATTTTTGGGGCACCACCGAACTAATTTCCTACAAAGACTCCCGTGGGCATAACCTTCAAGGCTTCATTATGAAGCCCGAAAATTTCGATCCAAAAAAGAAATATCCCGTTATAATTCATTATTATGAAAAATTTTCGGACTATATGTATCGTTTTCAGCGTCCATCGCTTAATCATCGACCAAATCCAGTTATTTATCTCAACGATGATTATGTGATGTTCTATCCCGATATCGTTTATACCGTCGGCTATCCGGGATACTCTGCTGTTGATGCTTTAACTGCGGGAGCCAGTAAGTTGATCGAAATGGGTGTAGCCGATCCATATGCTATTGGATTGCAGGGACATTCTTGGTCGGGTTACCAAACTGCGTTTATAATCACTCAAACCGATATGTTCAAAGCTGCTTGTGCTGGGGCACCAGTTGGAAATATGACGAGTGCATATAGTGGAATACGCTTGGAAAGTGGATTAGCTCGACAATTTCAGTACGAGAAACAACAAAGCCGTATTGGTGGGAATTTGTGGGATTCACTGGATAATTACATCAAGAATTCTCCAATTTTCTTTGCTCCGAATGTTAAAACTCCATTATTGATTGAATTTGGTGATGTGGACGATGCTGTGCCTTGGCCACAGGGAATTGAGTTATATATGGCTTTACGAAGAGCTGGTAAACCTGTATTTTTACTTCAATATGAAAAAGAGCCACATATACCACGAAAATACTATAACAAAGTTGATTACGCACGACGAATGAAAGAATTTTTTGACCATTACCTTAAAGGATTGCCAGCTCCCAAATGGATTTTGGAAGGAACACCTTACAAAGGAAATTAATGCCATTGGAAATTATAAATATTTCGAAATCTTTCAATAATCGACAAATTCTGAAAAATATATCATTAAGTATAATGGACAACGAATTTGTCGTATTTTTGGGTCCATCGGGTTGTGGTAAGACTACCTTGTTGCGAATTATTGCTGGATTGGAAAAACCTGATTCGGGTGAAATACGATTCAACGATACTATTCTTTCGAATTTAGAGCCAAAAGATAGAAGTATAGGTATGGTTTTCCAAAACTATGCTCTTTATCCACACTTGACCGTTTATGATAATATTGCTTTTCCTTTAAAAGTCAATAAATTAGGAAAAAAGGAAATCGACAAAAAAGTTAGGGATATAGCTCAATTCATTGGTCTAAATGAATATTTGAATCATAAACCAAAACAATTGTCGGGTGGACAAAAACAACGTGTTGCATTAGGAAGAGCCATTTCCCGAAACCCTAAAATTTTCCTATTCGACGAGCCATTATCAAATTTGGATGCAAAGTTACGCTCTGCAATGCGTTTTGAACTTTATCAATTACACAAAAAAACTAAATACAACCTCGATATATGTTACTCACGACCAAGTGGAAGCAATGACAATGGGGGACAGAATAGTTGTGATAAACAATGGTGAAATTCAGCAAATTGCTACTCCTATGGAAATTTATGAACGACCAGCAAATACCTATGTTGCTTCTTTCATTGGTAATCCCCAAATCAATTTCTTCGAAGGCATTTATAACAAAAACAAAGGTTTTGTCGAACTAAATCACTCGTCAATCGAGTTTAATCTAAATTTGAAAAACCAGGAAAAAATTACTCTTGGAATTCGTCCCGAAAACATTATTCTCTCGGAAGATACACTTGATTTAATTTACTTAGGTAATGCAGTAATTCAATCTATTGAATATTTAGGTAACGAATCTGTTATAAATTTCGATTACGATGGAGAACTAAAGACTTCGTTGATTTCAAATAAAAACTCCTTTACAATCGGGAAGGCCTATAAAGTTTATACCTCAAAATCTAAGATTTTAATATTTGACCATAACGATCAATTAATAGGATAAAAGATGGAATTTGGCTACAAAAATTTGGTATTTATCTTAATCTTTCTTGGTGCGGTTTCGTTTCTTTACTTCAATTTAATTAGAATTTACCACATAATTAAATTAGGTAAAAAAGAAGTAAGAACAACAACCATTTGGCAGGACATCCTCAGGATGCTCAAAATAGCAATTGGACAAACTAAGATATTTCGGGATAATCAAACTGGATGGTTGCACGCATCCATTTTCTGGGGTTTTTTAATATTCTTGTTTTCTGCCTCAGAATCTGTATTACAAGGCTTTTATCCTGGATTTTCTTGGAATTTTTTAGGTTACATATTTTCGCTAATTTCTTTTTTGACCGATTTTATTGCACTTTTTATATTAGCAGCTGTTTTTTATGCATTATATCGTAGATTTATTGTTAAGGTTCCGAGATTACAAGGTGATAGGGAAGTAAAAATTGACGCAATTTTGGTACTTGGGTTTATCTTAATTATAACAAGTTCATTGTTAATTCAAAACGCAAGTTATATTGCCTTTTACGGAAATGATGAATATGCAATTCGACCAATTTCTAATTTTATTTCCACATTTATACCATTTGTGATTGCCCAAAGTATTTATGATTATGCTTGGTGGATTCACATTCTTGCGATTTTGGTATTTATGAATTATTTACCTTATTCAAAGCATTTTCACGTATACACATCTCTGCCTAATGTATATGCCGGAAATGATAACATCCCGAATAAATTAAATAGAATTGATTTCGAAGATGAGAATAACGAAAAATATGGAGCAACCGAGTTCACAGATCTCACTTGGCGAAACATAATGGATGGATATAGTTGCACGCATTGTGGTCGCTGTACGAGTGTTTGTCCAGCCAATATTACTGGCAAAGTTTTGGATCCAAGGGAAATAATTGTTCAAACTCGCCGCCGAGCAAATGATTTGGGAATGATTCTTATCCGACAAAATGGTAACGATCCATTGCTTGACCCAACAAACTTAAATGATGAGGAAAGAGAGATAGAAAACAAAAAGTTCATTGGAGATTACCAAAACCCTGAAGCATTATGGCAATGTACAACTTGTGGTGCGTGTATGATGGAATGTCCTTTGACGATAGAACACGTCCCAGCAATTATCGAAATGCGACGAGGTTTGGTTATGATGGAATCAGAATTTCCAAGTTTGTTGCAAACTACTTTTTCGAATTTGGAAAACTCGGGCAATCCTTGGGGATTTTCGCAATCAGACAGAGCTAATTGGGCAGAAGGTTTGGGAATAAAAATTGCCGCTGAATCAACGGATTTTGAATATTTATTTTGGGTCGGATGTGCCGGTAGTTACGATGAAAAAGCAATTCGAGTTAGTAAAATTTTCTCCCACTTGCTGAAAGAAGCTAATATTGACTTTGCAATATTAGGTGTCGAAGAACAATGCAATGGGGATCCAGCAAGAAGATCTGGCAATGAATATTTAGCCGATATGCTTATTAAAATGAATGTGGAAACACTCACGAATTACAAAGTTAAAAAAGTACTCACAACTTGTCCTCATTGCTTCAACACGCTGAAAAATGAATATCCCGATTTTGGATTAAAACTGGAGGTCGTCCACCATACAGATTTTTTAAATCAATTGATTAATGAAGGAAAACTAAAATTGGCAAAGAATTCTTCCGATAAAATCACTTACCATGATTCTTGCTATGTAGGTAGATATAACCAAATTTACGATAGTCCACGCGAAATTTTGCATCAGATTGCTAATGGGAATTTTGTGGAAACCCAAAGAAATCGAGATCGAGGATTGTGTTGTGGTGCTGGTGGAGCCCAAATGTTTTTGGAAGAAACCCAAGGTAAACGAGTAAACATCGAAAGAACCGAAGAACTGCTGTCGACTGGAAGTGAAAAAATAGTATTGAATTGTCCGTTTTGTAATATTATGATCAATGATGGAGTGAAAGCCAAAGAATCCGAAACCAAAGTGATGGATATTGCAGAAATTATTTACCAAAATTTGGATTTTAGTTATCATAAAAAAATGGAAATATAGTCTATAAACATAAAAAAGGTTAAAGTGGATAGCAATTTTTTAGTAACCGCCCGTAAATTTAGACCACAACAATTTAGTAGCGTTGTTGGACAAAACCACATAACTCGGACATTAAAAAATGCAATAAAAAGTAACCGAATCCACCATGCTTATTTATTCAATGGACCTCGTGGAGTTGGCAAAACCACAACAGCGCGAATTTTTGCTCGTGCCCTTAATTGTTTGAATCCCCAAGATGGCGAACCCTGCAACGAATGCGAATCGTGTCGGAATGCTTTAGAAGGGCGTTCAATGGATATTATCGAAATTGACGGTGCATCCAATAATAGCGTCGATGATGTTCGAAAGCTAAGAGAAAATGCAAAATTCCCACCTGTCCAAGGCAGATTTAAAATGTATATTATCGACGAAGTCCATATGTTGTCGACCAGTGCTTTCAATGCATTGTTGAAAACTCTGGAAGAACCACCAAATCACTTGCTTTTTGTTTTTGCAACGACAGAACCCCACAAAGTGCCAGCAACAATTATGAGTCGTTGTCAGCGATTTGATTTTCGTAGAATCGAAATTAACGACATAATAGGTCAATTGAAATTTATTTCGGAAAAGGAAAACATCAAAATAGATGAACCCTCATTATTTGCAATCGCCAAAAAAGCTGATGGTTCGATGCGTGATGCCGAAAGTATTTTCGATCAAGTTATAGCTTTCACCGGAAACGAGATAGAATACACCAAATTAGCAGATGCTCTACATCTAATTGACGAAGAATTCTATTTCGAAATTTCGGCTAATATTCTTTCGAACAACATTCTTAAAATGTTCGAAATATCCAACGAAATAACCAAACGCGGTTACGACTATTTGGAAACAATTAGTGGCTTGATTGAACATTTAAGAAATTTGTTGTCAATCAAAGCTATTGGGGATACTTCGCTAATGCAAGTTTCTGAATCATTAAAAGATAAATATATTGAGTTTGCAAACAAATTTACAACTTCTGACTTATTGCGAATTATCCAGGTTTTGGTATCGTCCGAGCAACAATTAAAATATTCATCCCAACAAAGAATTCGGTTCGAACTAATCCTAATTAGATTAGCTTCGATGATCGATTCCATTACAATTTCCGAAATTATCCAAAAAATCGAAAAGGTAGAAATAAACCAAAAAAGCACAATCTCCAATAAAATTGAATTACCAAGCGTTGGCGAAAGCCAAACTCATTATCAACAGGAAATTAAAAATCCCATTTCTCCTTCAAAAAGTGAAGTAAAAATTGATTTGGTTGACGAAAGTAAACCAATTGCCATAAATAAAGCTCCAAAAATTGTCTCCCGAAAAGAATTAGAAAGCAAATGGGAAGACTTTTTGTTGCAATATGCAAATTCAAAAAATAATTTAGTTTCGCTAAGCAAGTTACCCGTGGAATTCCAAGATAATACTATTATCATTAAATTTGAATCTAAATCTGCTTACGAGAATTACATAGAAAATAATACAAAAGAAAAAATAATTAATTTCGTTAATCAGTTTTATGAGGGGAATATATCCATTGAGTTTAAATTGGAATCCAAAGGAACCAAGTCGAAAACAGAAAATACAAAGACCAAAAGTGATTTAGATAAAGATATGTTAGAATTATTCAATGCACAAAAAAATTAATTAAGGAGAAATTGATGGCACTATCTATTAATACACCTGCACCAGATTTTACAATAAAAAATGATAGAGATGAACAAGTAAGTTTATCGAATTTCAAGGGAAATTGGATAGTTCTTTATTTTTATCCAAAGGACAACACATCTGGATGCACAAAGGAAGCCTGCGATTTCAATGACAATTTATCTGAATTCAACCAAATAAACGCCGTAATTTTAGGAGTAAGCCCAGATTCGGTGAAATCACATCAGAATTTCAAGAAAAAATATAATTTGCAATTCGATTTATTAGCCGATACCGAAAAGGAAGTTTGCACAAAATATGATGTTTTGGGCGAAAAATCAATGTATGGTAAAAAATATATGGGAGTTATCCGAACTACCTATATAATAGATCCCCAAGGAATTATTCGTTGGGTTGATCCAAAAGTCAGCGTGGATGGCCACGCAAAAAAAATTATTGAACAACTTGCTTTATTACAAAAATAATGATAGATACACACGCCCACATTTTTGTTGATGAATTTCAATCAGATTTTAATTATGTTTTAAGCTCAGCTTTTTCAAATGGAATTACACATATTTTAATGCCAGCAATCGAACCGAAAACATTCGACAAAGTGATTGCAACTGCTGAATTGGACGAAAGATTATATTGCTCGATGGGAGTTCATCCCCATAATGCTTCCGAAGTCAATGAAGAAATTTTGTCGTTAATTCAACAAAAATGCCATAATAAAAAAGTTGTTGCTATTGGCGAAATTGGCTTGGATTACTATTACGACTTTAACCCACCCGATATTCAAAAACAAGCATTTATAGAACAGATAAGACTGGCCAAAAAATTAAATCTACCTATTATCGTTCATAATCGAGAATCAGATGATGATTTAATGGAAATATTAGAGAAAGAGCAAAATGGTGAATTACGAGGAGTTTTGCATTGTTTTTCGGGCGACAAAAAAATGTTGGATAAATCTCTTGAATTAGGCTTTTATGTCTCCTTTACAGGCAACATTACATTCAAAAAAGCCGAAGCATTGAGAGAAATTGTAAAACTTACTCCTTTAGATAGAATTTTACTCGAAACAGATTCACCTTGGATGGCACCAGTGCCCTACAGAGGAAAACGTAACGAACCAAAAAATCTAAATCTGATTGCAGCAAAAATTGCTGAAATTAAGTCTGTTACACTCAACGAGGTTATCGAAATGACAACAAAATCGGCTATTAATTTGTTTAAGTTTGGGCTAATTCTATTATTTTTTATTTTTAGCTTTATAGCATATGCGCAAGAAAGCCAGAGCGAAATTGATGATTTAAATCCTTATCCCAAGTTAGTTGGAATTGGTTTCACTGCCGGAACTAATACAGTTGTTAATACATATAAACCCGAAGGACAAGATGTTTCCGAAGAAGGTTTGTTTGCATCTGGTGGAAGTTTAACAGGTTACCCACTTGATATGGTATTTTTCCAAATAACTTATTTGCAATGGGAAAACGATAAACCCTTTAAATTTACCAAAAAAAGCGATACAACACGGATCTTTCTTGATCCCGAAAAAAGTAACCAATTCGAATTCGCCATAGGTGTTATACCCAATCCTCACAGTAAGGTTAATTTTTTCCTTTTAACTGGTTATTCAACATCCAAAAGAAATTACACACAAATTGATTGGTTAACCGATCCCAATGGTTTAAAGCTTTATTTGAGTGATAGGAAAGATGCACTCATTGGTGGTTTAGGTTTTATTGCAAATATTCCTATCGAAGGTGCCGGTGTTTTTACACTTTCGGCCGAGTGGAGATTGAATTTTCTTTTGAATAGTACTGTTTTGGATGTAGATCCTCGGAAAGATATCAATTCACCAGAATATCGAAAGAAAACCGAGTATACCACTTTTTATTCAATTCCGAGAGTTACAATATCGTGGTTTCCCCCATTTGGTGAATGGTTTTAATGCTCTATTTTGTTTTCCACAATTGCCACCAAGGAATGTGTGGTCCGTTGTGATGTTCTTGGTGGTAACCAAAAAAATAACAAGTTAAAAAAGCTAAAAGATGATTTTTGGGTAATGTTCGGGCACGATGTGGACCCATATCTTCGGTGTGTGGAAGGCGGTGGGGGAGATATGTCCCAAAATAAAACAATTGCAATGTGCCAAGCAAAGCTGGTATAATCCAATAAAACCATAAATTTAATTCAGGAACTTTGGCAAATATCTTCAATAAATTATAAAGGATACCCATAATCAAAAGTTGTGAAATTGTGGTATACCGATAAAAAAATATAGCCCACCAAATAAAAAAATTCTGTGATTTTGTGTAAAAATCCGGATCGTTTTCTGTTCCAGGATATTTATGGTGTAAGTGATGATTTTTAAGCAATTTATCGAACGACATTCCCGCGAATAGAAAAGTCGCAATTCTTCCAATTAGATTATTTATCGATTTATTTTTAGATACGGTTCCGTGCATTGCATCGTGAGCTGTAATGAACAACCCTGTATAGAGAAATGCCTGCAAAACTATATGCAAATAAGTTCCAATATCATCGAATAAAACTGCGCGATGGAACAAAAGGTAAAACAAATGTGCAAACCAAAACAAAATTATCGTCAAAGCGATTATTATACCTTTCATTTTATCTTATTGCCCTCATAAACAAGTTAAATAATTGAAAGAAAAAAAGTTGACCAAAAAAATAATACATTAAAAAATTGCCTTTCAGATTTAGATTGAATTTTTTGATAACTAATGCAAAAATCGAGCTAATGATAAACCAAGCAAAATAATTTTCGATGGGTACTTCGTTGCTTTTTAGAGCATATTTATCAAGCCATACCCAGTAGTCCAATTGCATTGCAACTGGTTCTAAAACATAGTCGAACGCAACAGCTATAAAACCCGTTGCTGGTATTTG
>Ga0124941_1135991_pt1 | contig 11368 bp, 13 predicted proteins | sample YNPNP_0400MetaT_FD_92941 | JGI IMG/M metagenome (GOLD analysis project Ga0124941, IMG submission 92941) | Anoxygenic and chlorotrophic microbial mat microbial communities from Yellowstone National Park, USA - YNP NP_0400 MetaT (Metagenome... ... | reverse complement strand
CTTCTTTCTAATCAATTGAGGGTAAAGTTTCGCATGTTAAGTACAGATAATTCACGCCTACAACGGGACTAATTTATCAATAAAAATTTCAAATAAATCATTAGATTTCATTATAATATTTTTTTCTCTGAATCATTTTCATTTTGCCATTTATTCTTTAAGATTTACTTGTTCCTCCAACTTAACTTCCTTCTATATATCTATTTTGTTTTCTTCTCCCTTTTTCTCAAATGGAACTTAAAGGATCATTTGTTCATCTGATTTATCACTTTTTTCAATTGGATTTTAATCATTTCTTGTTATTTTGGCATTTTCTAATTTTTTTGTAAATGAATTTAATCTTTATATCTTCCAATATATTATTATTCCAATTGCAACGATAATTATAATTAATATTGGAATCAATATTGCCATTACTAAACTAGAATCATTTGTATTTTGCTCATCCTTTTTTATTTCTATTTCTTTTTCTTATTCATAATTCACTTCGACATTACTTTCAATTTCTGAAGCATAATCAAAATTGCTATTATCTTTTTTTTGCATTTTTTTCAGACGAAGTTCATATCCATAATTTTCTATTTACCACCCAAATGTTAGAGAATTGTTTTATATTCCTTATTAAATTTGCAACGCCATTTATTTTAAATCTTCTTCAATTTCAGTTTGTGAACTTTCACTTTCATTTTTTGGACTAGTTATGACTGCATCAATAATTACGGATCCTGACCTTACATTAGCAATTCGTAAAGAATTATATGGAATGTTAAGAAATGCGCATATTTTATCTATGAACAATGAATCCCCATTGTTATTAAAGAAATCTTCAACGGTTGTTGAGAATCTCAATGTAATAAAAAGAGCGTTAGCTCTTATTAATCTTATTTCACAGTTATTTAAGCTATTAAGCACAAAGATTATTGTATGATTTTCATAGTTATAAATATTTGCACCACAAGTTCGATTATATAACCTTAAATCAATATTTTAATCTTGTCTAAATGGTTTGATCAATTTTCCATCAGCATAAAGATTGATTTCTCCACCTGTTTCTAAATAATCTACTGCCAGTATTACATAATCATTATCTCTTTCACTAAATCGACCTTTTACTAACTAATAACGATATTTGTCATGTGGTGTGGTAGAAAATGATATATTATAATAAGCACCTTTTACAACCAGTGCATTAAATCTATTTAATCTCATGTTTTCAGGAATAAGTTTATCCCAAATCCATTCCTAATTACAATTAATTATATTAAATCCATGATAGCTTGATAAATTAACTGGACAATTCAAACGAGTATATATATCTTTGCCATAAGCTTCAAATTAAAGTCTAGTAAATGGCTTTCCCATGCAAGAATATCCATTGAGATTATCATTTCTTTTACAATCTAATATTTTTTAGCTAACGATATCTGGATTATTTGGAATAAATTGCATTGGAGTAGAATTTCCAATAAATTTGCCATCTGTATCTTCAATAAACCAATTGCGTAAGCCAGTACATATTAATTCACCACATCCACCCAACCATCCAATTTTAGATGGATCACCATCTTAAAATTTAGCCATTCCTGTTTCTTCGCAATTTTCACAAATAGAATTAGTAATATAAGTTGCAGAAGCAATATCTTCAAATCCAGGCCCAAAAGTGGTAAAAATTCGATTATTTTTGCATTTATGCAAATGAGTTTGTGGCAAATTTGTATATGTATTCATCCAATAACTCATTTTTGAATTTTCTATAAATATTTTATTATCAAAATTACCAGTATCTTCAATTTCATTATGATTTTCTAAATCCTGAACAGTAAACCAAGTAAGCCAATCCCAACTCATGGGGACATGATCAGCAATAGGACATTTTATTCCAATAAAATTAGAACAATCAGCAGAAGTTCGATAACATTCTTCACAATCAGGCCTTGCAATTGCTGTGACAAATATATTTGTTTGCTCTAAAGTATTATCATAAAATTCTTTGTCTAATGGTTCGTAAATTTTTTTATGCCAAGGATTATCCTCTTTTGCTATTGACATATGCATTCCAAATACATTTTCTGCTAGAATTATATTTTTTGTCTCGATTCTATTATAAAAGAAATGAGATTCAATGCCTTATATTTTATTTTTGTAAGCTGCAAAATTTCTGACCGCGATACATCTTGTATCATTCTCCCAAGGAGTCAATCCTATTTTGCATGATCCTGCTTCATTCCCTGAAAACCAATTGGGGCCATTACAATACTCTCCCGCAATTATATATCCATATCCATCAGACCCTTATACAATGTTATTTTTCATTGAAATTGTTCTATTCCATTTTTTTGTATGCATTTCAAATCCAGCAGTTATTTCGAATTATTATGCCCAATATCCTGTTGCAATATCTTTTCTTTCATTTACTCCAATCATTAAATTATTATCTATAAAAAGATAATCATTCTCTAATGATAATGATAATCCATATTTTCTGCAATCAACAAAGACATTATTTTGCAAAGAAAAGTTGTAGGCAAATTATGCATGAAAACATTTTCCTTAATTTTGAGTATTTATTGTACTATATTCTATTACACTTTAATTCCATATATTTCCTACATTAGTTTATCTAAATTCTAAAGCAGCTGCATTATCTGGTTAACCACAATTTCTAATCTCTACTCCCTTGAAATATACATTTCCTCTTCTTATTATATCTAATTCAGGAATTCCATCTTTATTTTTTTCAACAAATCCTCCAATCATAACGAGACAGCCCCAATTATAATAAGACTTTGTATGGTTTTAATCACCAGACTAAATAACTATTCTTCTTGTTAAGTGTCCAACTGCAGCTCTCATGTCAAGAATTCCAGCATTTGTTTAAATTGAATTTGGAGCTCCATAATGATCATATTCAAGTGGTTAATTCAAAGTTATTTCTCTACCTGAAATACCTGTAATTATTCTTCTTTCAAACTCTATTGGAGATAATTCAGTGGGGCCAATCATGATTTCATCACCGATATTCCATCCTTCTGATTCAACAACTTGTATAGTATTTGAACCTTTTTTAGCATAAGAATATAATCTTGTTTTTGTAGTTTAAGGAGGAATTCCATGAAGAATTGCTTCACCAGTAATGGCTAGAATTTTATTACCACCTTCAAGAAATTCATCGATTACTAAATGATTAGATGTCGGTTGACCATATAAGTTAATTTCAATTTTGCCAGGATATGGCGAATCCTTATTTCCAGCTTTTAAATAACCAACAATCCATATTAATTCAGCATGTAATTTGGTCAAATTTCTTCTAGAATCAAACTCTAATCCTCCTAATACTTTTAAATAACGAAGTCTGGGAGTATCTTCATCTAAAATAACTACAAGGCATTCTGGGATAATGACATCATCTCCATCCTAAGGCTTTCTTCCTAAAATATCAGTCCATGTTTTTTCTTCACTCCAATAGGCTATTGTCTATTCTCCTTGACATCCAATACCTTATTATGGACAGTATTCACGACAAAAAATTGGCCGTAGTTCAAGATTAGTATAATCATCACCATGAATACTTACTGAAAGAATTTTGGATATATTATCATGAGTATAATCTCCATGCAATGATTCATATGTCAAACTTTATTTTTTTTAATAAATATGCTCGATTCCATTTATTTTTTCAACTGTTCCCCCAATAAGCGCATAAACATCATAAGTCTCACGAGGTATTGTATGATTAAATTATAAGATAATTGATTTATCTTCTGGTTTTCTTTCATAACTTGGCCAAATCCATTACCATCGCCAATCCATGTTATTATCAGTTCCCCACCATAATCTATAAGTTTCTCCTGTAGTAAAAGGAATATTCCAATAAAAGCTATAAGGATCACCATATATTCCTAATAATTTATGGTCCCACATATTAAGAATAAGATCAACTTTTGATCTTTAATCTTCAGGAAATATTCCTTAATCAGGATTAACAGCAGGATTATTGCTAATTCTAAAAACATTAAGCCACATTGTACGAAAATCATCTTCAAGTTACAAGTTTCGAAAGATAATCGTCCGAATTTATGTATCACTTCCTCTACATACTACAGAATCATTGTAAACATCATTTTCATGTAGATCACTTTTTAATCTTGTACATTTTCCAGGGACTTCAAGATGAGGAAAATAAGCAGCTAGCCATGCTCCACTTTATTGATTTCCGCCAAGTTATTAAAGGATTGTAGATTCAATAATGCTTCCATCTTAGTCTTATATAACATCTCTTCTTGGCATATTTCAATAAATTTTTCTTGACACATTTGTGAATGTAACTTACTTAAAATGAACTGTAACTGCACTTTCCTTTGTTTCAGGAGGTTCAATATAGCAAGTTGCGCAAGTGTGAATAGCATAACCATAATAATTACTATCATGATAATTAAAATTATGAAATCTAACATTTTCAATAAATAATCCATCAGTTTTTGGAGTTACAATTCCTTAATATGGAATGTTTAGATAATCACCACGAATTTATTCAGAATTTCCTTACGATAATCCAACTACTAAACAATTTTATATTTTTGCAGTGCCGATTCTTGAACTATTTGTTGTATAAACAATAATTCCCGCTAATCGATTATCTGCAACTTTAAGATTTTTAAGAGTTACGTGGCCCATTCTTTCAAATTATATCCCATTTTATCCATTTTTATATGAGGTTATATTTTAATAAACAACTTCAAATGATGGATTGTCTTCAAAAATATCCTTTTTTGCGAAATTATAATTAAGTTTCCAAGGTTTTTCTCTAGGAAAATGAAGACTTCCTCTAAATCCATATTTTGCAAATGAATGAGCTACATTCTCATAATTAATTCCTAATGGATGACCTTCAGGATAAATTGCAGAGTCAGAGGAGAAGCTATCAACAGGGAAAGGTTCAAAATTATATGAAATTCCAAACCAATCACCTCCAGCAACATGATTATCAATAACATCATTTGTTGGATGTGAAATTTAAATTGCGGCAGCTGAAATGTCTGATTAAAGAAGTCGCCAACATTATCTTACAAGAATTATTAAATTTTCTTTGATAATATTGTTTATTTCACTTCCAGATTCTAGCATAATAGCATTTCCATAAATATTATAGCCTACATTTTTTTCAATTCTCACAAAATGTGAGGCATGAATTGAAATCATTCTTGCTATGCTATCATGAAATGAATTTCCTATTGCATAGCTCAAATCTCTTTTTCCACCATAATCAAAATTAATTGGATATCTTCCAATCATTGCTAATTTTTATTATCCGCAATTTTTAAACTCGACATAAGAAATTCTTCCTATTGATCCTCTATCTTACTAGCCATAAATTATTAAATGGGCTCCATATTTATTTTCATAAGATTCTTGAGAGCCTTATATTTTAATATTTCTCGTTAACAAGCCTACTTCACATTTCATTGGAAATTCTTCATTACCATATATTTCTATCGCTGAATAATGTCGATATTTTAAAGGTTCTGATAATGTTATTTGAGGAAGAGTTCCACTAGTTATTGCAACTATAGTTCTAACTTCTGTTTCATTATAATCAAATGAAGTTGGTGCAATTACAATTTCTTCTCCAACTTACCAGTCTACTGGACCTTCAACTATAATTTGAGTTGCTCCAATTTCTGCAGTAGAATGTAAATATGTTCATGTAGGATTTCTTTAAATGCCATGTATGTCTATTGTCCCTTCATAAGCACCAATTACTTTATTTCCTAATATAGGTAATTGAGTATCGTTAATATTTCCATGTAATGTAATTGTCAATTATTTTGAATATGGTTTTGTTTCTGTTCCAATTTGAATTTTTCCTCGATTACAAACTATATATTTAGCATCCAAAGTTTGCTAATTTCCAGTAATTGCATCACTATCTAATATTAAGCTTCCTTCAATAATGATTGAGTTTAGAATAGGGGTTGACACATCAAGTAATACATTCTATCCCTTTGGTATATATGCAGAATCTCCTTCTCGAGGAGGCGATTCTCCAAACCACGTTGAAGATTCAGACCATTTATCAACATAAATATACTTTAATCCTTATGTTGCAACATATCCTCTTTAATTAATTTTGATTTGTAAAGAACTTTCTCCAAAAGATTATTTAATTGCAGTTTCACATGTAATTTAAGTATCATTCACAAAAACAACATTGCAATTTAATTCATCAATTTTTACAGAAACATCTGAAATTTAGGTGGTTGCGCCAAACTAAGTTCCTATTAAATTAATTGTTGTAGAGCTTTTACTTGGACCATGTGGAGGATTAATTTATGTTAATTTAGGAGTTATTGATTTTTTATATTGTACTATTTAAGATGTGGAATATTTTTGTCCATTTACATTAATATCAACATCACAATTTAATTAATCTCCACTTACATCATCCTAATAAACTTTAACTCCAATAATTTTAATTTCAGCAATATGACAATAACTTTTTGAAGATGATTTTGTTTAATCATGATAAAATCTTATATATCTATATTTATTATAAGGAAGATTACTCTTCAAATAATTCCAGCCATATCTTGTGAAAGTTTTTATTTCAAATAATGTCACAAACGTTTAATTATCATTGGATCCTTAAAATTTAGAACCATTATATAGTTGAATTTCTGTATACCAAAAATTTCCTGGCATAAAATCTATTTCATGAAGTTCAATTGCAACATTTTCTCCAAAATCAAAAGTAACATAGCAAATATCATTATTACTCCAATATGCCGTGCTTATTGAATCATCGATAATTTTTTCCTTGCCCCACGGCGTATCAGCATATATTTATTCTGGAATTTACATTGATGATTCTATTAAGTTAAATTCTTAATTAATTGTTTATGTTGGCAACATTGGAGTTTCACACTTTGCTTCAGTAAAGCTTGTACTTGTCACTTTGCAATCAAATTTACAGACTTTAATATGTATTTAATCTTTATTATTATCATTTGGGAACCCAATTCCATTTATTGTTAATTCTCTGCCTCCTGCAAACGATGATTCAATTGGCTATATCGTAGGTGAAGAATTCCACATAACATTTATATATAAATAATTGTCCCAAATTAAAAGAAAGCCTATATTAGTATATTTTACGACAAGTTTGTATATTCCAGCAGGAACATCAGTAAATTATATTTTTAATTATGTGTCTGTTTATTATTATATACTACCAATATATTTGATATTAGAATTCTATTATATTTCTAAGCATGCTTCATCAATTGTTCCTTAATTCAATTTTTGTCCATTTATTTCAATTGTAAAACTATTTGATGTTAAAATGATTGTCTATGCATTATGTGAATATAATATAGGAGATATATTTGCATTTGATTATATTTGGCAATTTCCACATGTTTTTTCAATATCATTTGCCGTGGAATCACCTGATCTTTTTACTTTCACTGCGCGAACAGTCTAACTTATATCAATCGGAGTTTTGCATTGAATTATGTCTGATGCTAAGGAAATTATTTTACAATTTCCTAAGCCTTCTATTTCAACGGTAGTAAAACTATCGAAGCCATTTCCATTAATATTAATAATAGCTCCTCCTGTTGCAATTTGACTGGGGCTAACAGAAATAATATCAAATTTTGAAAATACATAACCAGGATTATATTGAAATTTAGCATTGCCTTAATTTTCAATCCAAACTCGAATTTTGTATAAGCCATATTTCATTGATGGCATAGTAAAGGTCAAAGTTGTACTAGAAGCTGAACTTGCAGATACATACACACTTTCACCTATAAATAATTTTGCTTTATTAGGATCAGTTGGAAAATTAGTTCCATTTATCTAAAATAAATCTCCTTTCATAAATTCAAACGATGTCTCAAAAAGATCAGTTATTTTTGGTGTTAATTATGGATTGTAGTTAAATAAACAATTGCCTGCACAAATTGATTCTTCACTAATTCTTTATGTAACTACTACTTGAGTTTATCCTGAATATAAATCATCTATTTCTCTTGTTATACATTTAATTTCAGTAGATGAAGCAAAGTTTACATCACAAGGGGTATTGCCAATATAAACTTTTGTTTGTTGAATGGAATTAGCAAAATTTATTCCTGTTATTGTTAATTCAATGCCTCCACCTGTTCCTCCAATATTTGGCACAACATTTTTTATTTCAAACTTATATTCAAAATTCCTAGGATTTGAATCATTAGTTCTTACTTTTCCCCAATTATTTTTTTTTAAAATTAGCTAATATGTTCCTTTTTTGCCACCACCTGCAATAACGATAATATGTGTATTATTTACTGATACAACAGCTAATTCATAAATTATATCAAATTATTCATTATACAAATAACATTTATAATCATTTTATGTCTCTCCTTGCAATTAGAAATTGCTTCCTTCAATAGTTACTTCTGTTTTTTATACTGGGCTTGCATTTATTGGATTTATGTCATTTATTGTTGGTAGATTTGCGTTATTATCATAAGTAAATGTGTATGATGATAAAGATTATCCATTAATTGACAATATTAATGGAAAAGTTCCATTTTGAGTTGCCTTCGGTGTTTCAGCTTTTATCTGATTAGGATTAACTGATATAATTTTGCAATTTTCATTATTAATTTTTAAACTCATTTTATCTTTATCATAAGTTTTTAAAAAGCCAGTTCCTGAGATTATAAATTCAGTCCCTCCTTCGGGAGAACCTGATGAAGGTATCACTTAAGTTATTGATAGATCTATAGATGTTGGAGTTAGAGATGAATTATATAAGCAATATCCAATTCCTTTAAAATGAATAATAGGCAAATGATTTCCAGCAACTAATTCAAATTGATTTCCTGATTTAGGCAATGAGCATTCTATATGTGGCATATTAAATTATGTTATTGAACATATTTGCTCGCCGAATTCAATTTCTACATCACTTTATGCATAAGAATAAGCCTCATGTAATGTTAAGTTTAATCCACTATTTTAAATGGAAGGATCACCTAATTAATATGAATCAAGTATTGGAGTTTATGCTTCATTTATTTCATAGTCGCAATTGAAATTTGGACAAACTCCCGTAACATTATTTACTGTCACAATCACTTGAGGTTTTGATGCATTAATATAAAGTAAATCATTAGGAATAGGATCCCAAAACTAATTTTTTGAAGCTGATTACACTTCTGTTATTTAAATTATAGGCTTTTCAACAGTATCTCCTCCAGTTAATTAACCATAATTAGCTTATAATCCTGTAATCCCATCATTTTGTCCATTCATAATTACGATCCAATATTTATTATAATTTTCATCTCCATATTCTCGAATATCAATATCTGAAGGAAGCCCTAAATCTTATACTAATGCAGAGTGCAATTCATCTTCATTTATATTATATGGTAATGAGGTTGTTTATTTTCCATTGTATGATAATGTGAAAGTTCCTCTAACAGGGCTTTCTGGTTTTTATAATACCGAAGAAGAAACAAAAGGCTTGGCTCCAGAAATTGAAATCATTTCTGTTATTGGCTAGGGCGGAAACGATTATGTTGCATTTCTCCATTAGAAAAGTGTTATATCATATTAATATCCATAAACATGCTCAAAATTTATTGGATCTTCAATTAATTTTTCACCATTTTCATTTAAATAGTATCTTTCTACATAGTTCTTTTCAAAACCTGTATCAGAAAATGCATATTTTATATCTTCACTAGTTGCTCCCCATGATAAAGATCTAGAAACTTTTCCATTAAATTTGAAAGACCACGTTCCTTGAATATTAGAATTTGATTTTGCCCATAATTTCATTTGCACTTTTTCATACTTCGGATTAAATACTGTGCTAATATTTAAAATTTGTTTGCGCGAATTAGGTTTATATTCATTTGAAGGACTTTCAACAGCTAATGAGACATGAGCAGTTCCATATGATTTAGTTGCAAATAGCTCAAAATAATAAAAGTTATCTTTAATCAACATTATTGGTTATGATTTTTACGAAGAATTAGAATAATAATTTCTAAATTATGTAGGCGCATATATATATGCAATTTTTTATAAAGATGTCGTTTCATCAGAATTAGCAGTTGTCGACAGCCATAATTCTACTTATTCATCTCCTGAAATATAAAATATATGATTCCCTGTAGCAGGCGCTTTAAAATATCCTTTCAAAACTCTTCCATATCTTCCGTTAATGTTTTCCCGATTTTCTGCCTCAAAATATAAACCCTCTTTTTCAAAAATTGGAGTATATTAATTATGTTCGGACACCGGTTTTTTAATTTCTTCTCTAAATTATGATACAGATAAACTCTTCGTCATTTTAAATTTAAGAAAATGAATTCCTGTTCCTCCTTAAAAATAGGTATTACTTGGATTTGATCCTGCTTCAACTTTGCATTTTATTTAATGTAAAGAGGATTCTAATATATTGCATTAATATCCAGCTGCTTTTACAGAAATTTATTCTTTCTTCATTGAAAAACCAGATCCATTCAAAGTAATTATTTATCCATTTGGTGATCCTTTATTTGAGCTTATTGAATCAATTCTTGGAAGTATAAGCACACTATATTATTATCCTAAAATTTCATTATATTTGTAAGCTGATCCCATTAATTTAGACACTCCATAAAATTAAGTTTCGAAACTAGCATTATATTATCCTGCTTCATATTCTAACCCTGCAATGCATTATACTGTGCTTCTAGAATCAGCATTTATCCATCCATCTTTCTTAGAAGTTCGATCACAAACGTAGCTTCCCAACTTGATTGCAGTAAGTGATTCTGATCTCCATGATTTAAATATTCCATTAATTTCAATATTTTCACTTGGCGTGATAGAACTAGGCCATAAATAATAAAGTCTAGGCGTTGCATACCAAGAATACGTGACTTTGCAGCCTTTATCATTCATGCATGTTGAATATTTTGGAACTCCTTCATTATATACTATTACTTTTACTTCATATTCTCCTTCTTTCTAATCAATTGAGGGTAAAGTTTCGCATGTTAAGTACAGATAATTCACGCCTACAACGGGACAAGTTAATGGACCTCATGGTGGGCCAAATAATACAATATTGTTTGACGGATTCATATCAAACCCTGTTCCTTGAATGTATAACTTTGTATATCCAGCTACCGATATCTTAGGGTTTGAATCTGTATATTATTGGCGGGTGGATATCGAATTAATTTGAACAGGATCATTATTTCCATTCCCAATTAAAATCAAGGAAAAAATTGAGAAAATCCATAAAAGAAATTCCAGTTTGGTCATTTTTATTTAAAGCAAACTTTATTTGAAAGCAATTGATTAAATTTATTTTTTG
>Ga0124941_1027879_pt1 | contig 12220 bp, 10 predicted proteins | sample YNPNP_0400MetaT_FD_92941 | JGI IMG/M metagenome (GOLD analysis project Ga0124941, IMG submission 92941) | Anoxygenic and chlorotrophic microbial mat microbial communities from Yellowstone National Park, USA - YNP NP_0400 MetaT (Metagenome... ... | reverse complement strand
TTGAACCTCATTGATAAAGTCCTCGGGGTTGTCCTGGCTCAGATGATACTGGTGCTCCCCTTTCAGGTCTGGATGCTGAAAGGCTACTTTGACAACCTGCCCATCGAACTCGACGAGGCTGCCAGGATAGATGGGTGCAGCATTCCCCGGCGTCTGATCTCTGTGATCTTGCCTGTTGCTTTGCCAGGCATTATGGTGGCGGCCTTTTATTCGTTTGTGGTCTCCTGGGGAGATTACCTGATCGTTTCCATTGTTACCCAGACCCAAAGGACTGCCACACTCACCCTGGTTACCCAAAGGCTTGGCGCCTCTCTCCTCGTCCGCTGGGGTCAGGTAGCCGCTGCCTGTACTCTGACGATCATCCCCACAATCATCCTCTTCTCCTTTGTGCAGAACCGGCTGGTCGAAGGCCTGACGGCTGGCGCGGTCAGTGGGGAGTGAAGGACCTCCCATGTAAGGTGGCAATAATGCTGTGTCCCCAGGTATCAGGCAGCGTTCTATCCCTGCTGCCAGGGCCTGCGGCTGACGCTGGCTTGTGTCGGCCAGGGCTCAGGCATGAAGACAGGTCCGTTCCGTGAGTTGCTCCAACCTTTAGCCCCCGCACAGTCCAGAGCAGGCCGTACCACATCCTGAGCGGTGTCTGATGCGGGGCAGCGTGTACCCAGGCTCTAAAAATCTGGCGGTCTACTCATTCGATCTGTCGGTTGCCCTCTTGCCCCCGTTCAGTGCTTCCATAAACACTTTGCGTCCGCCTGGCTTGACACTGCTTACGATTTCACTATACTAATGGTAAGCTTATCGGGTAGGATTGGAGCGCGCTCCACCTGTGCATTTACATACGAAAAGGAGGTAGGCCGTGGAGAAGCCGTGGCTCAAGTTCTATGAACCCCATGTCCCGGAGCACATTGATTACCCTCGCATCACTATGCCCGCCGCTCTTGAAGAGATTGCTCGTAAATACCCCGACCGCACTGCGCTTATCTTCAAGGACACCAGGATCACCTTCCGTGAATACAACGAAACTGTGGACCGTCTGGCTGCTGCTCTGCAGGGATTGGGTGTCAGGAAAGGGGACCGCGTGGCCGTTCACCTGCCCAACTGTCCCCAGTTCCCATTCTCTTACTACGCTATCCTGCGTATCGGCGGCATCGTGGTCCCATGCAACCCCCTTTATACTGCCCGTGAGATGCGCTATCAGCTCAATGATTCCGGAGCGGAGACCATCATTACGCTCAGCGCCATGTATCCTTTGATCAGGCAGATTCGCCAGGAGACTCAGCTCCGGCACGTGATCGTCGCTCAGATCAAGACCTATTTTCCACCCCTGCTGCGCCTGCTGTTCACTTTGTTGATGGAGAAGAAGAAGGGACACAAGGTGGATATCTCCGCCGATCCCAACACATACTGGTTCCACGACGTGCTTGCCAGGGCACCGGCTAAACCCACTCCGGTAGAGCTTGACTGGGAGGATACCGCTGTGTTGATGTACACCGGCGGCACCACCGGTGTTTCTAAGGGCGCTCAGTTAACTCACAAGAACATCCTGGTTAATGCCTATCAATGCAAAGTCTGGATGAACGCTCAAGACGCCCAGGAAGTCTGCCTGACCACTCTGCCGCTTTACCACAGCTATGCGATGACCACCTGTATGAACCTGGGGACGCTTACCGGTACCACTCTGCTCCTCGTGCCGGACCCGCGCGACATAGAAGATGTACTTAAGACTATTACCAGGCACAAACCCACACTTTACCCCGGGGTGCCGGCGATGTACGTTGCCATCAACAACTACCCCGAGCTGCACAAGTATGATCTCAGCTCTATCAAAGCCTGCATCAGTGGCGCTGCAGGGTTGCCGGTGGAAGTGCAGCAGCGGTTTCAGGAGCTTACCGGCGCACGGCTGGTAGAAGGCTATGGGCTGAGCGAAGCCTCACCGGTGACCCATGCCAATCCCATCTTCGGCGAGAATCGCATAGGCACTATAGGACTCCCCTGGCCCGATACCGAGGTCAAGATCGTTGATGTGGATACCGGCACAAAGACTTTGGGGCCAGGTGAAATCGGCGAGCTTTGTGTGCGCGGCCCTCAGGTCATGAAGGGCTACTGGCAGATGCCTACTGAAACAGCCAACACCCTGCGCGACCATGGGGATGGTGGCCCTCCCTGGCTGCACACCGGTGATATCGCCTCAATGGATGAGGACGGTTATTTCAGGATCGTGGACCGCAAAAAAGATATGATCCTGGGGGCAGGCGGCTTCAACATCTATCCTCGTGAGATCGAGGAAGTGCTGTATGAACATCCTAAGGTTAAGGAAGCTGCCGCTATCGGTGTCCCGGCAGGAGAGAAGGGCGAGCGGGTCAAGGTCTTCGTCGTGCTTAAAGATGGGGAAACGGCGACCGAGGAGGAGATCATTGAATTCTGCAAGCAGAATCTTGCCCCCTACAAGGTCCCTAAGTTTGTTGAGTTTCGCAAGGAACTCCCCAAGACTACGGTTGGCAAAATCCTGAGGCGTGTGTTGCTTGAGGAGGAAAAGCAAAGGCTCGCCGCCGGCCAGTAAGTGGATGAAAGAGCTGTGTCACGCGAGCTTTGCAGAAACTGCCTGGGCTGAGAGAGGGATAAATTTTTCCATTTCGTAACTACCTGCCCGGTTGGCCTGCCGCTATGCGCTGATTGGAAATCGGCCTTTCCGGGTGTCTGCGCCGACGCAGAAACAGCGGTCGGCGCAGGCCGACCGAAGGCCTGCGGCCCAAAGCGGGCGACTTCAGTCGTTGTGGGCAGGCGATTATCTATTTCAGTAACGCTGGAATAGGTAGATTTATGGTAACTATTCAGGGGATGGTTAATATTGGTTGACACTCCGGGCTATGCACCGATGCCACCCGATTGAAATCAGCCTCTTTGGGCGCTTCGCGCTGCACGTCGGCCTACGCCGACGTGCCGGTCGGCGCAGGCCGACCAAAGGCCTGCGGCCCTATAGGCTGTACGGGCGAGATGCATCTCGCCCCTACAGTCAGCGCTGCAGGCAGCCGATTTTTTGAGGCAGCCCAAAGTGTAAACCAATTCCCAGGAGAAAATGAACCATCCCCTATTCAGCCGATTTAAATCGCCCTCTTCAGGCGCTTCGCGCCAGGTGTCGGCCTGCGCCGACACTGCCTCTGGTGGTGCAGCAAGGCAGGGGCGATTAATTAATCGCCCGTACCTGGCGAAGGCCGACTATTGGCCGCAGGCCCAAAAGGGTGTACGGGCGAGGCGCGCCTCGCCCCCTACTACAGTCACCGCCTGAATAGTTACGGTTTATGTAACCATTCAGGCTGATTGAAATCGTCTTCCCTGGAAACTGCGTGCCGGTTGGGGCGATCCGGTGGGTCGCCCCTAAGCCGAGACCCGCGGGTAGCCCGTAATGTGGCTGCAACTCAATCTGTAGCTTGTATGCTGGACCCGAGCCGCGTCGTGGTCTGGAGACGGCCCGAGCCGGGGAAGACCAATCGTGCCTGTTCACCCTTTTGCAGGTAGTAGAGTGCTGGCTGCAGGAGGCAGAAATGAACACAGTTGAGCTGACCTTGTATACGCTCACCAATGCGTTCGATATTCTGGAACAAGTCGTGGCTGATCTGACGCAGGAGCAGGCGGACTGGACACCACCTGGCATCGCCAATCCCATCGGTGCGACCTGCTGGCATGCTGTCTCGGGTGCGGATGAGGTAGTACACAGGTGGCTCAAAGGGGAGATTCCACTTCGTCAGAAGGATGGCTGGCAGGAAAGGGTGCTGACTGTCTCACCACCTGAGCCAGCGCATGGTGGGGACTACCTGGCATATATGCGGGCTATACGTGTAGATATTGATGCCCTTCGCACGTACATCCGGGCTGTCTCCGAAGCTCTCAAAAGCTGGCTGGCATCGCTCACGCCAGAAGACCTTGAGCGCGAAGTGGAGACGCCCATCGGTAGACGCAATCTTGCTCAAGTCCTGGAGACATTCGTCATCTGGCACATTAATGCCCACTGTGGCGAGATTTCGGCGCTCAAGGGCTGTCAGGGCTTTAAGGGGTATCCATTCTAAAGCCTGCCTCATTCGGGTTGCTGACTGACCGGGACATACTGCACCATATGCCTCGGGCTGCGGCAAGTCTCCGACCGGGCCTGGCAGGACAACTGCGAGTGGTTGTCTTACAACCGACGTCGTCACGACCAGCCACAGCCTGTTATCGCTCCCCGTCGCGCAAAAAAGTGACGGGCACCTGGACGTACTGTACCATTTGCCTTTTTTTGTCATTTGTTGTACACTTAATTACAGGAGTTACCCGGTTGATCCGGCGTGCTTACCACAAAGGCGCCAGAACACGAAGAATTACCGTCTTTGTGGTAAAGATGCCGTCCAATTGCGTAACTCCTGTTAATCAGCAATGGCAGGGGTGAGGTTATGCCTCGCCTTTACGCCTGTGCCCTTCTCGAGCCCGCGGCCAATGTCGGTGTTACGACCTGCTGTTGCCGCAGTTTGATGACGATGGCGAAGTGCCAGAGGGGGCGTTCTCGATCAGGCGGAGTGGTTATTAGTGACTGCCATTTGCGTTACAACAGCGGGCGCTTTTGTTGTGATAAATTGGAGCACTTTATGAGCGAAGAGGGAAAGCGAAAAGCACTAACTTCGGCTTTGGCTACCCTGACCAAGCGGTTCGGCGAGGGGACAATAATGCGCCTTGGAGAAGCCTCCCATCTGCAGGTTGAGGTGATCCCCACCGGCAGTCTGGCCCTTGACCTGGCGCTCGGTGTTGGTGGTATTCCTCGTGGGCGTGTTACCGAAATCTACGGCCCTGAGGGTGCCGGCAAAACCACGCTGGCCCAGCATATAGTTGCTGAGGCACAGAAGCGTGGTGGTGTCGCTGCTTACATTGATATGGAGCACGCACTCGATCCGGCTTATGCTGCCAGATGCGGTGTGGACGTGGATAACCTGCTCATCTCGCAGCCCGATACCGGCGAACAGGCACTGGAGATCGCCGAAACACTCATCCGCTCCGGAGCGGTGGATGTGGTGGTGATAGATTCGGTGGCAGCGCTGGTGCCACGGGCAGAGATTGAGGGTGAGATGGGAGATACTCACCCCGGGCTGCAGGCACGTCTGATGAGCCAGGCTTTGCGCAAGCTGAGCGGGGCAGTGAAACAATCGAACACCGCTTTGATCTTCACCAACCAGTTGCGCGAAAAGATCGGGGTGATGTTCGGTAACCCGGAGACGACCACAGGAGGGCGTGCATTGAAGTTCTATGCCTCGGTGCGGCTCGATGTGCGGCGTGTCAATGCGATCAAGGAAAAAGGGGCTGTCGTGGGGAATCGGACACGCGTGCGGGTTACAAAGAACAAAGTAGCCCCTCCCTTCCGGGTGGCTGAGTTTGACATAATGTATAATGAGGGCATCAGCCGGGCTGGAGACCTGCTCGATATGGCAGTAGGGTTGGGGGTGATCGAGAAGCGTGGCTCCTACTATTACTACCAGGGCGAGGCTGTGGCCCAGGGGCGCGAAAATGCCAAACAGTTCTTGCGCGATCATCCCGCTGTCGCCGACAATATTGAGGCGATCATCCGGGAGAAAATGGTGCAGGGGGAGGTCGTCGTGCCTACTGCTGCCCCAGATATTGAAGAGGTGGCGGACTACTGATTCAAAAATTGAAGCCACGGCTTGAGCTTGATGCCCTGGGTGTTCCAGCTCAGGGTGTTTACAGAGTAGTGCCAGAGCAAACGCTGCACTGTGTGTAAGGGAAACGGTTTGTCCTTCTCAGCGGGTTTGCAAGCACATCCTCTGGCAAGGATGCTGAGCCTGGAGTGTGTGAGGATGTGTTGTGATCTATGCTTCGGGGCGGCTCATTGTGACCTTTCGAGCCCGGTCGGAGCATAACATGGGTTGTTTATCTCCCAGCAAGATGGTATGCCAGGTAATCGTGTCCAGGTTCGATAGGGTGGGGTATTTATCGGAACTGTGTGAGTGTTCTGACAATCAGGTCGCGATGCCTGGCGTTTGATAGAGAAGGTCAAGCCCTCCTATCAGGCAGGGCAGATGGGCATTGGGTGACGTCCGCCGACAGAGTCAGGCGGGTGGTTGAGGGCCGTGGCTTCCCGGGCACGGCCCTTTTTGCGTTATGGGTGGGAAGATTACCGCGCTACGCTTCCAAAAGCGAAATAAGGAGCGTGTCAACGTCTACATAGACGGCCACTTCGCCTTCGGGCTGGCAGCCATCGAAGCGGCGCGGCTGCATGTGGGCCAGACTTTAAGCGACGAGGAAATTACGTCCTTACAGGAGCGCGATGAGGTCGAGCGGGGCTATGAGCAGGCGCTCAACTTCCTGTCCTATCGCCCGCGCAGCGAGGCCGAGGTGCGCCGGAACCTGCGAAGTAAAGAGCTGGATGATGAGGTCATCGAGGCGGTGATAGAGCGCCTGACACGGGCCGGCTTGCTGAACGATCGGGAGTTTGCCTCCTACTGGGTGGAGAACCGGCTGCAGTTCAACCCCCGGGGCAGGCAGGCGTTGTACCACGAGCTGCGAGAGAAAGGGGTGCCTGCACCTGTTATTGTCGAGCTGCTTGAGCATCTGGATGAGGAAACTGTAGCGCGTCAGGCGGCAGAAGCTGTTTTGCGAAAGTCAGGTCCTCTCCCGCCCCGTGAGTTCCGGCGTAAGCTGGAAACTTACCTCAGACGTCGTGGGTTTTCATATGCAGTGATTCAGTCTGTGGTCCAGGAGATGCTCCGCAACCCCGGCTGGCAGGGTGGGGCCGTGGCCCATACACCAACGCAGAATGTCCAGAAAGATTTCAATCTTATACAACGTGAATCCGATGATGAGGTGGAATAAGTGATGAGCAGTTGGATTACGTGCATTGTAATCGGCGGTTTCAGCCTGGTAGTCGGGCTGGCGCTGGGCCTGACGATCCGCCGTTACGTTGTTTACAAAAAGATCAGGCAACAGGAGCTCCAGGCCAGAGAGCAACTGGAACAGGCGGAGAAGAAGGCCCGTGAGATAGTCTTAACGGCTAAGGATGAGGCGCTTAAGTTGCGCAACGCGGCTGAACAAGAGTTGGAGCGGCGTCGCGTGGCGCTGCGGAGGGAGGAGGAGCGCCTGCAACAACGGCGCGAAAAGCTCGATCAGCAGCAGGAACGCCTTGAGCAACGTGAACAAGCGCTGAACAAACGGCAGAGCGCGCTGGATAAACTGCGCAACCAGATCGAGCGATTGCAGCAGGAACAGGTGGCAGCATTAGAGCGGGTGGCCGGGCTGAGCCGCGAGGAAGCCAAACAGGAGTTGCTGAAACTGGTTGAAGAGGAAGCGCGTCAGGATATGGCGCGGGTGATCCGTCAGGTTGAGGCCGAGGCTAAGGAGGAGGCCGAGGCACGTGCTCGTAAGATCATCACCTATGCCATCCAGCGCATGGCCGGTGAACAGGTGGCCGAGCTGACCGTCTCCACCGTCTCCCTGACTTCTGATGAAATGAAGGGGCATATCATAGGTCGTGGTGGGCGTAATATCCGCGCCTTTGAGCAGGCAGCAGGTGTTGATGTGGTGGTGGACGACACTCCCGAGGTCATTACTATTTCTTGCTTTGATCCTGTGAGGCGTGAGGTCGCCCGCCGGGCGATGGAGCGGTTGATTATGGATGGGCGCATCCACCCTGCACGCATCGAGAAGGTGCTCGCCGAGAGCCGCAAAGAGGTTGAAAGGATCATCCGCGAGGAGGGTGAACGGGCAGCTTATGAAGCCGGGGTGCCCGGCCTCCACCCTGAGCTGCTCAAGTTGCTCGGGCGACTCAAGTTCCGCACCAGCTACGGGCAGAATCAGCACGCCCACGCTATCGAGACGGCCAAACTGGCGGCGATGATCGCTGAGGAACTGGGCGCCGATGTCGCGGTGGCGCGCGCGGCGGGCCTCCTCCACGATATTGGTAAGGCAGTGGACTTCGAGACCGAGGGGACACATGCCAGGATCGGAGCCGAGTTATGTCGGCGCTATGGCATCCCGGATGAGGTGGTCGCCTGCATCGAGTCCCATCATCACGAGACAGAACAGAACTCCCTTGAAGCGATTATCGTCGAGGCCGCTGACGCCATTTCCGGAGCCAGGCCTGGGGCGAGGCGCGAAAGTCTGGAAATGTATATCAAACGCATCCATGCCCTGGAAGAGATTGCTCGCTCCTTTAAGGGAGTGGCGGAGTCATATGCTCTCCAGGCCGGCCGTGAGATCCGCATCATTGTCAAGCCGGAGGAGATTGATGACCTGGCGACTATCCGCCTCTCCAAAGACATCGCCCAGAAGATCGAGGAGAGATTGGAATACCCGGGACAAATCAAGGTGACCGTTATCCGCGAGGTGCGTGCGGAGGAAATCGCGAAGTAATGCAATTACGCATTGTGGCAAAAGCCGCACGTGGAGCAGCCTTTCGCAGGCTGGAAAGCCCGCCCCACGTGTCACTTTTGCCCTCATGCGCAATTACCTGCCCTCCCGCAGAGTCAGGCGCAGTGGCCGGGCCAGAACATGTTCTCGGTGACCGCCTGCATTGGTTGCCAGCCCAGTCCTAACCTGCGGTAGGGTGAGGTAATACTTTGTACCTGTGGCCGGGGTCAGCCTGGCGAAAGGCGAATGTCTATGGCTGAGGATGTGTACGTCAGACTGGCGCGACGTCTGGATACTCTTCCCAATGGCTTCCCTCCCACTGCCAGTGGTGTGGAACTGCGCCTGTTAGCAAAGATTTTCACGCCGGAGGAGGCAGCACTGGCAAGCGTGATGCGTCTGAGCTGCGAACCGGCCTCGGAGATCGCAGCCCGTGCCGGCATGGAGCCCCAGGTGGCCTCCCGGATACTCAAGGACATGGTGCGTAAGGGCCAGATACGCGCCAGCAGGGGAGAGGGGCAGTTACTGTTCGGTTTGCTGCCTTTTGCTGTCGGTTTCTATGAAGAGCAACTGCCTCGCATGGATGAAGAGATGGCCATGCTGGTGGAGCAGTACTTTCAAGAGACCGGGGGCGCCGGCGTCTCACAGCCGGGGCCTCCTCTCCACCGGGTGATACCTGTGGAAGAAGCGATCCCGTTCGCTGTCCAGATATTCCCTTACGAGCGGGCAACCGGGTTGATCGAAGAAGCCAGGGCCTGGGGGGTCCGGGATTGTATATGTCGGGTGCAACAGCGGCTGGTGGGAAGAGGGTGCGCTCATGAACTGGAGACATGTCTGGTCTTTGCCCCTGTGGAAGGTGCCTTCGATGGGAATGAGACTATCCGGCCACTTACTAAAGAGGAGGCGCTGCATATATTGCATAGAGCCGAAGAAGCCGGACTGGTGCATACCGTTGGCAATTACCGGGACGGGATACGCTACATTTGTAACTGCTGCACCTGTTGCTGTGGGATTCTGCGCGGCGTGGCCGAGTTCGGTGTGCCATCTGCCGTCGCTCATTCCGCATTCCACGCCGTAGTTGACGAAACATCCTGTCTCGGCTGTGGCAGTTGCGTTGAGCGCTGTCAGTTCAGCGCCCTCTCCGTCCAGGGTGAGGTGTGCCGGGTGGATTATGCCCGTTGCGTGGGGTGCGGAGTGTGCGTTATCGGTTGCCCATCAGGTGCGCTGCACCTGCAACGTCGTCCTGATGAGGAGGTGCCGCCGCTGCCTGCGGACATTCGGGCCTGGATGTTGCGTCGCGCGCGGGAGAGAGGGGTGCCATTGTCAGAAGCTCTGTGAGACACACTTGCACCTCGGGGAATGTTGTGTATACTGAACAACTGCAGCAGTCGCGGACGATTTTTTGAGGCAGCCCCAAGTGCAAACCGGATGATCGCAATGGAAAAAACGCTACACTCCTGTGGCGTTCTGTGAGAAGCTGAGCGGTAGCTTGAGATGCGGTCTTTCTGAGCGTTACGGAAGAGTCTGTTATGTCCCAGGAGCCCGTCACTATACTTATAATGCCCGAAGTCCGCGCGGCTCTGGAAGCTGAGGTTACACGCGGCGGCGTGGGTGGTGATCTTGCCGGCGGGTTGCTCTTCGGTTATCCACTGGACAGGCAGCGGCGGCTGATTGTCGGCCAGGTGCGCCTGAGCCAGGAGGTTGGATTCGGCCAGAGGGATTTCGCGCTTGACCAGTCGCGTACCTCTAAGCCGCTGGCGCAGGCGCAGCAAATCTCGTCCCAGGCACATTATTGCGGTGTCTGGTATATCCATCTCACGCCCGAAGGTGAGCTGACCGACCAGGAGTGGATGCAGGCTCAGGCCGTGCTGGAGGATCCTGATTATCGCTTCCAGGACGTGGCCTGCCTGGTGTTAAGCTTGTACTCTGGTAAGCTGACGTTTTATGCTTTTACCCTTGACGTGTACCAGGTGGCACGGGGACATCCTCCGTCGCCTGCCAGACTTCTTATGGCTACCGGTGCGGAGTTACCCTCTGCGGAGCAGACAGCGCGGGCTGAGGCGGCCGTCAGAGCGGCTGCCTGGTACAGGGTGCCAGAGGTGGCCAGAAGGTTAGAGGAAGAGCATAAGCTGCTGGCTGCCAGGTATTATGTCGAGGCGGAGCTGGATGCTGAGGGCTATGTGATCTTTCGGCTGAGGCCCAAAAGCGGGTACGGCAAACTGACCTTTGGGCTGGTCTGTGGCCCCGGTTTTCCGGAGCGTGGGCCTGCGGCGTTTCTTCCTATTGGGGGTGGCCGTCATCCTGTCATCAGTCCGACCATCAGTGAGTGGACGGCCAGTCACCGCCTGACGGATGTGGCCGATGAAATGACGAGCTGGTTAACCTGGTCACTGGACGATTATATGGCTGCAGCGAAAGAAGCGTTGGCACGGGGCGATTATGGTGAGGCGAATGATTGGCTGACTGTGGTCCTCTCGCTGAACCCGCGCAAGCCCGGAGCGGCACGGCTGTTAGCGCGAGCACAGGCCGGATTGAGCATGGAAAGACCTGCAGATCAGGAGTAACAGATTATTTGCGTCTGGGGTCTGATTGTGAGGGATCAGGATATGGAGGACAGGACGAGCATCTTGCAACGTGAGCTGGAGCAATTGCGCGCCCAGATCGCTGCTCTGGAGAGATCGCTTCAGGAAACGCCTGATTACGGCCTTGGAAGAGGTGATCCTGCTGTGACCCAGTGGGAGCTTGATTACGCGCTCCTGCAGCAACTGAAGGAACGTGCTGCCAGTCTGGAGCATCTGTTGTCTGACAGGAGTTCATACGGCATTTGCGAACGGTGTGGGGAACAAATCCATCCTGACCGGCTGGCGGTATTGCCGGATACCAGATTGTGCGCCCGGTGCGCGCGGGCGGAAAAGTCCAGGGTGTGGTAGAGATGAACTGCATATACGTCCTGATCGCTTTTGTAGGACAACTGCGAGCAGTTGTCCTACAAGTAGCCGGCCATGAAGTGGTTTCTGCTCTTCCCTACCAGGCGACACTGGCGGGAAAAGTCTGACATCGGCGGTATCGAGAAGGGGCTGCAGTGGATACGAGACAACTATCGGCGCGAAGGTATCCAGTCGCTGGCAATTCCGGCTCTGGGCTGTGGCCTGGGCGGATTGGACTGACGCGAGGTCGGCCTCCTGATGTGTCGCTATTTTGAAAGCCTGTCGCAAGGGGGGTGCGCCTTACAGAGCAGATTGTACCTGCCACCTGACGCTCAGCACTCGTAGCAGTGTCGGGTGAGGCGGCTCTTCGCCCATACTGAAGGTACGCAAAAACGCTTTCACGTCGAATTTGGGTCCGATCTCAAGCCGCGCATAGAAACCTTCGTCGTTCAGCTCAAAAGAGCCACCAAAGAGCACCTTCTTTTTCAGCGATTTGGGTGGTAACTCGAAGCGGTACTCATTTCCCTCTTTGCGCAGCGTGTATGCCAGGTACACACTGCGCAGATATTGCTCCAGCCGTGCGCGAGGCTCCGAAAACGATCCGGCGCACAGGCGCAGTTCCACCTCAAGCCTGGAGAAGGCGCCGGGTGTGAATCCCTCAGCCGGCCCGATCAGCTCGAATCCCTCCGTTGAGCATCCGCCTGTAAGCATCTGCTCGAGTGAGGTCATATCCCAGGCCCTAAACGCAAATACCGTCTCCCCGCTCCACCCGGGGAAGCGGCCTGCATTGGGAGCTACGGTGAAAAGGCTCTCCCGTACTGTGAGCAGGTTGCTCACCAGCTCCGGGTAGAGCATGAGAAGCCCACGAAAGACGAAAGCGTTCAGAAATTCCGGCCGCACCCCTGAGAGCCAGG
>Ga0124941_1015013_pt1 | contig 13754 bp, 16 predicted proteins | sample YNPNP_0400MetaT_FD_92941 | JGI IMG/M metagenome (GOLD analysis project Ga0124941, IMG submission 92941) | Anoxygenic and chlorotrophic microbial mat microbial communities from Yellowstone National Park, USA - YNP NP_0400 MetaT (Metagenome... ... | reverse complement strand
CTTTGGGGGAGGTTTTATTATATGGTTCCCAATATTTACAATTACGAAACTGTAGGCTGGAAAAACGAAAACACTTTAATTGTAAGGCTTGATGATGGTAAGGAAATTTTTGTAAAACAATTAACAAAAGTTGATGATAATCATATACTATTTAACACACATGGTATGTATTACAAAGAATTTCCAAGTGATTTTATGAAAGTAAGAGCCTACACATCATACATAATCCAGTACGCTCCAGAACTCTATAAAGAAATAAACCTTCTTGAACAACAGATAAGTGAAATAGTAAAAAATGGTATAGAACACGGTAATAAAATGGACCCAAACAAGAAAATTAAAGTCTGGTTTGATTTTAACAAAAGAGCAAAGATCATTGTTGAAGACGAAGGCCCTGGGTTCAGAATTATGGAAGACTGGAATAAGTTTGCTTTAAACAGAACTATCTGTCTCGTAAAACAGGATTTTGAACATTTCGCAGATTATGTTGCCTGGAAAGGTCCTGAATCAAGAGAAATGGATGGTGGAAACGCACTTTTTGCCGCCCTTGAATACTGGAATGGTGGTTTTCTCTATAATTCAAAAGGAAACAAATGTGTAGCTGTAAGATATTTTCCTGATAATGCAGAGTATAAGAATTATATTTAGTTTTAGTTAGGTTGCAACTCTTAAGTTTTATTTTATTAAATTTATTAAAATAAAAAAAGAAAATAAAAGAAGATTGTATTCATTTCATATCATATCTTAATGCTTACTTTTCTTCAAACTTTCCCATCTTTTCACTTCAGCTTCCGATACTCTGAACAAATCATCCTTTGTCTTTTTCTTAAATGGACTTCCAGGAAATACAGTGAAATCATCAGTACTTATGATGTTAGCCTTCATTATTTGCTTAAATTTTTCAAATCTCTAAGCAAATCTTTAATATCGCATCTATCTACTCCTATCAACAGATTAGCTTGCTTTTGCATTAAATTTCACAATATCTTTAGATTGATTTGCATTGATATTTGCACCAAAAGGATAATTGTGATGGCTAATTATCATTTCATTTGGCCAGCCTAAATTTATGCTATCTTTTGATTGTGCATTTTTCCTTGATTCAATTTTCTTCAAAATTTCCTCTCTGGTTTTTCCTTTCTCCTTTATATTCAATTTATTTTCTCCTTATTTAATTTCAACTTTTTCTTCTTTCTATAACTTCTCTTTCATCTCCTTTTAAGATTTTTCTTATTGGATCAGTTTCTCCAAATACTTCATTGCTTATAATAGTTTAATATGCCTTAATTCATTACTACTCGCTGAGTTATATGTTCTTAATATGATTTATGCAATAATATAGTTGACTGCTATTGATCTTTCCTGATTTTTCAATTCAACTGCCATTTTATCATAGATTTCTTTAATCATTTATTCAAATTCTACTTCATTTTCATTTATAAGAATTTTCTTTTTTTCGAGAATAGCTTGTCTTTTCTATTCATCAACTTACCAAATTCGGCATAATTTTCCAATAAAAATGATGATGCGATCTAAAGCAATGCATAATACTATGCTTAATAATAAAATAAATAGGAAACAAATATCTCGTAATGGATGATAAAATACATTCATCCAAAATTCTATAGCATAAATAATGAACATCATTCCTAAAGTCAATAATGTCGTTAGAAAGAAATATTGAGATGAAAATCCCATTTTTTGAAGAGATTTAGTATCATGTGGAACTTCTAAAAATCCTTTTGGTAATGGTTCCTTATCACATAAGCACCATAAATGTTTTCGCATATTAAAGATATCATCACATTCTTAAATTAGATATGAGTCTTTTATACCTGTTCTGCATTCATTTGCATTATTCAGAAAAATGTTATAGAATATTTCTATAAAAGCTTATATTAAAGTGAAAACTACAAAATAAACAATAAATTCTTAAGGAATTTTCATATTTAATTCAGAGTAGAAGAACATTTAAAATATCATTATTAAAGGAAATAGGAAGCTAGATAAGAAATCCATAGAAGTATTTCCAAGATTATTTAAAGATTCTTAGTAAATCCTTAAAGTGTAATCAGAAGCTTAAGTTAGTTTCGTAACGCTTTTCAAACCAAGCTTTTTGCGAAGTGCAGAATAAATGTTTTGAATTCGCACTTTATTTGGATAAATTATTTATCTAATCAAAATTTTTTATAAACACTATAATGCATATCCTTGAACATAGAATGTGAATAATTCTACTTATTGACAAATTATGCAAAATACCAATTCACATAATCCATCAATAGGAGCCATCATTAAATCTTCATCAAAGAATTTGCTAAAAATCATTTTTAATCCTGAGGAAATTATTAGAATCAAAAAAATGCTAGTATATTAGTTATTATTGAAAAATGGTGATCTTGAAAATTAGTAGGCTAATTCACCATATAGCACAAATGTTAATATAGCATAATATAATTAACATTTTTTCCTATTATTTTCAATTTTTTCTTTATTGAAAGCAGAATAATTAATTTATCCATTTTGATCTTTAAATTAAGATATAGAAATAGGAGGTACTAGCAAATATACTCCTCTATAAATTGAATATAATCCTATACCAAATAACATAATGCCATATCGACCGATTTTTGTATTTTCTATTAATTCTTCAGTTTAAATATTTGAACGATAATCTCCTGATATGTTTTTTAAAAATGTCATATTTTTTATTATAAGCCATGTTATTATTATTAATACTCCTTGTGGAATAATAGCAAATGTAAGTCCCTAAAATGATTTTAAAGAATATCTTAAATAAACCATGATTTGAAGTGGAGGCCTTGGAATAACTTTGGATAATTTGTAATAGATTAACCAGCTTAAGAAGATGACAAAAAGAATTAATAAGCAAACAATTGTAATAAATATATAATAAAAAATGGCAGGAAAGCCAAAATTGTCTAAACATTCTAGCCAAGATAATGCATAAAAATGCACATTAAATTCATATTCTGGCATGTTTAAATAATTTTTTTTCTCTTAATCATTTTCAAACTATGTAAAATCTGAAAATGTCAACTTTGCTACTAAAATAATTTATTCTTCTTTCGATTTTTAATAATATCCTAATGTTAATTTAATTTTCTTTGGAAAATCAGTTAAACTTTGAACAGATCCTTCAGTTTCTGAATTCACTTCTATATATTTTGGTGCAAATGCTTCATTGTTTGTTATAGCGTTTATGAATTCTTATTAAGAATACTTTTTTTTTGTAATATAAAATAAATATCTTTTGCTTAATTCATTAGTTTTCATCCACATTTTAGATGAAATCATATTAGAACTAAATAAATTTTCAGCATATCTGCATGTCATTGAATAATCACATTCATCGCCGAATGGTTATTTCCAAGGATTCATTGGATTAATTTCTTCTATTTGATCTTCAGGTACAATTTTGCATTTATCTACCTTATCAAGATTGTATTCTTTTGTATTATGCAATAGCATCCAAATTGGAACAAATGCTCCAAAATTATCACATCCAGATATATATGGCAAATATTACATTGGAAATAATCGGCTAATATATACTCCTTCTGCTTATTAAATATCTTCCGTCCACAATCGTTCACTTTTTTTATCATAGCTTCCTTCTAAAGATGGATTATCATTTTCAATACCAGCAAGATAATAATTAGAATAATTTCTGAAAAGAATAGTAGAACTAATGCTCATTCTGAGTTCTTATTGTGATTATTGTTTAATACTCTATTAATCAACTCCGAAATATTAGATCATCAGATTTTTCGGCTCATAGAAAAAATCCCTATTTAACTTATCTAATAATGCTAAAAATGTTTTTTAATCTTTTGGTGGTAATATTGATTTTCCAATTGTTAATGTTTTCTTGAATGTTCCATCAACATCTTTGCAATAAGAATTTTGGTTTATTTGCTCTTTATTAAAAAAGCATTCATGGGCATAAAAACCATTATAAATAAAGTATTAGAAATTGATAGTAACTGGCTTATTTGCAATAATTCTGAATGTCAATATACTATTTTCTTATTTTAATTAATTTCCATTGTATAGAAATGTTTTAATTAATTTATTCGGAAGACTAATCATCTCTTTTGGCTTCAAATTTTCAAAGTTTACTAAAGGTATTGTATATAAATATTTTGTAGATTTTTATTTTTCTTTGCATTATTCATAATCTATGTCTGTTTATAAGCATATCTTGCAATCTTTGAAATTAGAAATTCTTCCTTCACATACTGATATACCTAATCGCCAATCTTCATGTATTTTACTTATTGTACCTCTAACAGTCGGAAATTTTGCAAGATTTATAGAAAAGTCTAAAGTTTCATATATATCTAAAAATAGCTTATCAGCTAGAATATCTTAAGGACTTAATGCCCTTTATTAAATTGAATTTATTTAATATGATTCTTCTGTATAAATATCTTCATCATATGTTTTATAATTTTAATCTAATGATGCTTCAATTGGTATACAATCACTTAAACTAACCGAGCATTCTTTTGAAGTAGTTCCTGGTGGGCACATAGTTTTTGATGAATATTCGCCTGTACCACCAATGCAAAAATGACCTTATTAGCATGGATCACCTATTTTACAAAATATTGGCGACACTTTTTTACAATTTTCATAATCTTCATATGAGCCACCTGTTCCTTATGGGCAAATTCTTCCCTTTGGACATGGAAATTACGAAACATTATTTAAATTTTATAAGCCAGGTGGGCATACAAAGCCTGCAGGACAAATTGTTTCATTTCCTTTAAACGACCTTCCTTAACAATAATATCCTTCACTACAATTTTTGACAGCTGGATGATTTAAACTATTAATTCCTAATGCATTGCAAATCAAACCAGGTGGACAATCTATGCAATTCTATTTACTGGTACTTGTATTTATAGTGCTATATGTTCCATAGTCGCATGGAATGCAATCAATGGAACTCGAATCTTTTTCACGATATGTTCCTGCAGGACATTCTGTTTATTTAATACATCCCGCTGAATTTCCATTACTACATTTACAATAATATCCAGCATCACATGGCTTACATGTAAATTGACCTTCCTCATTTTGATAGGTATTATTTTCACAAGGGATAGGAGAATGGGATGGATCTGATATATTATATTCATAATATCCAACACCAAATATACATTTGTAACCAGGTAAGCAATTTTCCAAATTATTACTTGTACCTCCTCTGCATACTTTTCCTTAAGGGCAAGGTTAACCAGAATCTGATAAACCTGTTGTATTGCAGTATTATCCAATAGGACATTTATATGAATCTAGATTATCAATCCCTTCAGCATTACATAAATACCCAATAGGACACTCTTTACAAGTTGATTATCCTTCCTCATCTTAATATGTTCCTTTCGGGCATTTTATATAATTTGAGCTTCCTTCAGGACAATATGAACCTTTTGGACATATTTTTGCACACATACCCAAAGCACAATCACAAACTTCTGACTAGTATCCTTCACATGTTACATTAATAATATTGCCAGGACAATAATATCCGGCTGTGCATTCTTTTTCTTCACCACCAGGACACATTTTTCCTTCAGGACAATCAGATGGAGTTATTGTACCATAATCTGGACAATATTTGGAAGGAGGACATTATTTACAATCCTTTTATCTTGGCACATCTTAATATTCTCCCTTCTCACATGGATTTGGGCCAGTAAGGCCTTCCTTTTCACATTTATTTCCTTGTGGGCAATCTTTAGGACTTGTCATATTCATTTCATCACAATAATATCCTTCTGAGCATACTTTGCATACAGATTTATTTGTTTCATCTTAATAAGTTCCTATTGGGCAAGGAGTTGGTTAGATTGAGCCAGTTGGACAGAAGTATCCTTTAGGGCAACCACATTCTGCTGCTGAACAATTAAATTCATTTTTTACTTTATCATCTACAGGACAGTATTTTCCTTCATCACAACTTCCACTACCCCAAATATAAGGAGATCCTAATGGACATCCAAATCCTAAATAACATGTTTATGGGCTAGTTATATCATCTATAATTGGGACTAAACTTTTAACTCTTCGCAAACAATAATATCCTGATGGACATAGCCTTATTTCTGCCTTGTTCTCTAATAAATCTTGATACGAGATATTCATTGTATTATTTTTATTTTCCAAGCATACAAGGCCAGGTTAGCATTCTTATGAACTTAATTTTGTGCTTAAATGTCCTGTTGTTTCATTATATCGAGAAGTATAATTATAGCTTGTAAAAGCATCAACATCTCCTTCTTTAAAATAATATAATCCTTCAATATCACACATAAAACCTCCTGGACAAGGTAATGGTGTATCCATATTTTAATCTGGACAAAATTTGTAAATAGGACATTTTTAACATTGAGTTGAATTTTCCTAATTAGAATAAGTTCCAGCTAAACAAGGTGTCGGACCATACATATTTTCATCAACACTACCAAAATATCCTTTTGGTATTGGATAAACTTTTCCATCTTAGCAATATTTTCCTTTACTGCAAATGTCAGATGAATATTCAAATTCATAAATTTAATTATAAAGAAAATTGCTTCGACCATATCCAACTTTTATTCTTACAACTTTTTTGCCAGCTAAATTATTAGAGCAAAATCCCATTTAATAAGGTGGAATTACTATTTCTATTGTTGAATTTGTTGAAGACTTGTTAAACAACTCCATTAATTCATTGCAAGCAAGGATTTTTATGCTATCAAAATTATTTTTTGGTAATGCCTTAACATCACTTTCCGATATATTTAAAGGAAACATGTAATATCCTTATTGATATCCTGAAGTAAATGAAAGATTGAAAGGCATTAATGGAAAAGTGAAGTTTTGGAAAGAAGGAATTTATAAATTTTATTCGATAACATAATTATTTATATCAATTAAATTGATAGTTACAATATCTTAATTAATAACATGAGATTCTGGGAAAAAGCACCATCCAAAATTCTCATCTATTTTAAAGAAGAATCCTAATTTATTATCTGCACCAATTTGCATTTAACATCTTGTAGTTATAGAATGGTTTTATGACTAATTTAATTATATTTCAATCCAATTTGAATGATCACTGACAACTATTGTTTAATTGGGAAATTATTAATTTAAATTGGTTGGTGGTTAAATTATTTAAAATGAAATGGCATTTGGATATTGGAAAGAATATTTATCGCAAATTAAAGTGGGTGATGGACATAGATTATAAAGGGTCAAAGGCAAAGAGGGACCATGATAATTTATTACTTGAAATCTAGCTTTTTAATAAACATTTCCATTATTAGTTATATTTTCAATATCACCAATAAGATCAAGATTCAAATCACCTAAATATCCTATTAAAGATTTTGCAAAATTAATTCCTTCAATTTCAATTTCATAAATATTGCTTAAAGGATTAGCACTAATTTAATGGCATTAATCTAAAGCATAATATGATTCATTAAAGAAATTTTCGCTACTTTATACTAATACTGAATTACATTATATTTCACTTTAACCAGTAACATTGAATATTACTGGAGAATAAGAACATTTCATTTCAATGCATATTGAAAACTTTAAAGATATTGTATAATTTATTGGATATCCCTTATCACCAATTTATCCATCTATTTCAGTAAAATTACATATAACAGGCCCTGACCAAGAAGGATTTGTCTCAGGAAAATGTTCCCATTCTATTTAGACGCTTGGTGATAAAATTGTATTAGTTATTAGTGTGCTTGCCTAATTCAATTTAAAATGATTTGGTTTCACATATTCATTTAATAAAGAATAGCATCCCGTAAAATTGATAGTATTATTATTTTCATCATATATATTGAATTCATAGATATATTTATGCAAATCATTTTCAGGTACTGATATTCCAAATGGATTATTTAATAATCTTGGAGGATAATTTATCTTTTATACATTTAAGGTGGGAGTTGTTATAGGATCAAATATTTAAATTGCATTAGTAAAATATGTTCGCGATATAGTAAAGTTTATTTATACGCTAGTGCAATTTGGATTGTTTGGGGTCCATTCAAAATGACCTTTCCCAAATTATTTTATTTCACTTTCATTGCAATATTAAGTTAATATTTTTGGAAATGGGGGAATATCAAAAGAAAAATCAGGATAATATTTCATATATTTTGGATATATATCACATTTCCATGTTACGTATAATAAAGGTGTATTAGAACAATGAGAAAAATTAAAATTGTCTAATATTGTAGTCGATTCAGTAATGTTAATATCATAAAAGAAAAATGATTTATATGTGCTTTTTCCTCTTTTATCTGTGACCTTTATAATAAAATGACCTGATGATATCTCATTTTAAGGAATATTATTCCAATTTATTTTTGCGATTGTAAGATTAATTGGAATAGGGGAATTTGACCATTGTGAATATTAAGAATCAAATGTTGGAGTATAATTATCATAAATATTTGTTACTTCTACTTCAAGGCCAGAAATATTTGTCTCAACTATTTCAAATGTTAAATTTCCTTCATTTTCAGGATCATATGCATAGATAAATGGAAAATCTGGAATATAAGTAGATCCACCTCGAAGATTTGAATGAGTATGACTCGTTGTTGACATCATGACAATAGGGGCAGAATTAACATTATTATCATTTAATACATTAACAATAAATGAAGTTGAATTAAAAGGAAGAAGCCCATCAAATTTGGAATCAGAATTAGTGTGATTTGCAGTTACGGTAAATAGAAATGATTTTCCTGATAAGAATTGATTTGGCCTGAAATAAATTAATCCATCCTTTTCATCAATAGTAGGATTTCCTGACGTATCATTTGTTGAAATTGACCATTTTAACTCTTCATATTGATATCTACAATCGTCCTTAAAAGGTACTCTATAATAAAGCGAATCATAAGGTTATAAATTAATTGGTTCGATATTATCAAATAAAATATCGTCATAAATTTCATAATTCATTATAACTTCTGTTGATATTTTGATTTGATTTAAAGACTAGTTAATCCATTTGGTTATTAATATTGGAATGCTGTTAACAAAATGTCTATCTCTCCATCTCCAAGTTAAATTTGTATCATTTTAAATTTTTAGTTCAAATATTTTATTATTTATTATCCTTGCCCCTGGATAATTTCCTTTAATTGCTATAGAATAAGTTGTATTATCTACATTAAAATCATGTTAAACAATTGATCCCCATTTTACTACAAATTCTTATTATGGCTAATAATTAATAGTTGCCTCTTGAACTTCGATATAAACAATTTGCTCTTTATAAACATTTTTTATTTCTGGATTTGAAACATCTTGAATTTTTAAAGTCACACTCTTATTTCCTACTGAACTAAAATTAAATATTAATTTTCTCCCAAGTTCTGGATCATTCATATCCATAACTAGTTAACCATCTGAAATTTCATCTGTACTAATATTCCAATATCCTTATCTTTCAATCAAATTGCCACTGATATTAAGGCCAATGCGAGGAATCCAATAATAAGGTTAACCAACATATGCAATTTCCATAGGCTAATTCATCAAAGCAAAATCATGAATAACCTTTATAAAGAAACTCATTTCATTATTTGCCCCATAAATATCCCATACTCGAACAATAATATTTGAAGTTACATATTCTTTTAAAATTTCTCCATTAATTTCTATACTATTTGGATTTTCCCAAATAATTTTCAATGATTTATCTGGTTAAATTTCAAATGATAGATTTGGATTGAAAAGGTTAGAATTTCCTTCATAACGTAAATCCCATGTATCAATTTATAGAGATGGATTAGCTGTAATAAATATTTAATATTGTTTTCCAACAATAGCTACTTAATAATCAATAGGTTAAATTGAAGGTGGTTAATGAATTATTCCATTGAATTATAAATATTCTATTGGAGCTTTTGAATCTGGATAAGTCGGATGTAAGATTTTTATTCCAAAATTTTTAGTTATATTTGAAGCTAGAGAATAATTTTTTAAATTCCATGTGATTAAAAAATAAACATTTGTTCCATCATATTTAAGGGGACCTATTTATGGATATGGTAAAGGCAATCCCCATTCAATCGGATCAATTAATGGGATAATTTTATATTCTTAATATGATGAAGCATTTGCATTAACTAATGTTATATTTTATTAGCAGAAAGTTCCAGCATAGCAATCTGGAAAAGTATTTTACGATAGAGAAACTTTTGGCGGACCTATTTTGACATTGACTGTTATATTATTGCATACTTTCTATAAGTCGTTACAAAAGGTACTCATTTAATATTAATAAGAGCAAGTGATTGTAACTTAAATTTATGTATCATATCCTAATGATCCATCAGTTTATAATTAATTTCCATTCTGATTTAATGAAAATGAATCAGGCGGATTCAATAATTGAATAGTTGTTGGATTTCTAGAGATATGTAAGCAATTAAAAATCGGCGGAAAAATAGTTGGTTCTTAATCCCATGCAAAATAATCAATTTCTTCGATCACACTTTTATTTTTACCATCTTCCACATAATATTAATAAAATAAAGGTTTGACAACTTTGGCATATTCAAAATATATATCTGAGAATGTTTGTACTTATGTTTAGTGATGAGTTTTAAATACGCGAAGTGTTACATTTCCACTATAAGGCCTTAAATTAGATGGAGTCCATTCAATTAAGATAGAATGTGTCGCAGGATTTGTAATAAGCATCATTTGGGGATTTTGAGGCTAATTCAATAAAGTGAATGAAAATTAATTGAATTTTTCAATAGTGCTAATATCATCAAAGATATGATCAGCAAAATTTTTTGAATATGTATCTGTTGAGAAGAGGAATAATTCATAAGTATCATTTACTTTTGGATTCATTACACTATAGAATGTTATATTTAAATAAAACTCTTAATTTTGTTACAATAACGAATTCAACTATGAATTATAATATTTTATTACAACGGAATCTGACTTTTCTTCAATATGCTAGCTACAATTATATTATATTAATCCAATTGAAGAATTTATCATTGTGACATCAGAGGAAGAAGGAGGCTCAATAATGAATTAATCAGGAATTGTTTCAGATATAATATACTATGCAAGTTCAATTTAAATAATATTTGTTGAATTTATAAAACATACAAGTTATTATGGAGATGGCGGCATTATTGCTGGTGGATCATATTTTATAAATGTAATATTAAATATCTCACTTGATAATTAAATTGAATCAAAACATTTATGTTTAGCATGAATTTGAATTCCTATAATTTAATCACATAATTTTTGCCTATTAGGTTATCCTTCTGCCCATTTTAATTCGCCTGTTGTTGCTAATGTATTTATATCAAAAATTTCATTTTCATTTGGAAATCCTTTCCCGACAGTTATTGAAAATTCAAAATCAGTTTTTGATGGAGATAATATTGCTTGAGTTATTGTTTTAGTACTATTTTTTCCCCAAGGCCAAATTATAGTACCATTATTATCCAAATATAAAGAATATGGCTCTTATGGATTTTCACAAACAATGATAGATATATAATCGCTCATTATAGAATTTGGAGAAATTCCTAAATTCTAAAGATTTGGATCTGCCAATTCAAATTAAAATTAATAATTTCCTAGAACACTAATTGATGATTTAATAGTTTAATTAGGAGGATCTCCAGAAATTTCTAAATTACCATTTGCATCGATAAGATTGATTAATTTTAATTCATGTGTAGAAGTTGGTGAATTTGATTTCCATATTCCTTTATAATTGCTTAAATAAATGATATCTGAAACTTTTTTCACATATAATGGTTAAGGAACAACTGATAAGTCAATTTCAGGAAGTTATAGCTCTACTCTTTTTATGAATACGCCTAAATTCGGGCTATATCTGTAAGTATCAAATGTATAAGGAAAATTATCATTTGATATTTTAGTAAATAAATTAGAAAATTGATTTTTCATTTTGATATAAAAATATCCTTTTATATCGGATAAAAGGTCAGAAGAACTATTAATTGATAAAGAGTTATTAGATGTATCATAAATAAGAGAATTTCCTCCAGAAAACTCGAATTCATAATAATTCCATATTGTTGAATTAAAAATTATTTCTTACTATTGGCAATTATTATTTTCATCATAATTGATATAAATTGGAATAATTTGCACATGATCAATCAAAGAGTCTGATGAACCAAATTTTTATTTAGCAGAGCGAAGTTTTTTCTCTTAGGCTATAAAATACGAGGTTGATAATATATTGTATGCTTACTCAATTGATGCTTTATTAAAAGTAATCATTGGCTTTAATTTTAAATAGATGTCTTTTTATCCTATCTATCCAAGACAATCTGTTACAGTAATCGAAACTTTTAAATCTTCTTCGTCATTATAAGGAGATTTTCCATTTAAATAAGAAGGGCATGACCATTTCATTTTTCCTGATTTAGCATCTACTGAAAATGTTGAACTATATGGAAAAGTAGTAAAAGAAAATGTAACAGGCCTATTTAATTTTAAACATTCCTTGCTTTGATTTACGGATAAATAGGTTTGCCATGGCTATCCAGGATAAATTATATTTTATTCTTTTGTTAAATTATTTATTATAGGACCTGATTATTGAGGAATAATTGTAAACTCCATAACTTTTCCATTAAGTCTCCATATACCATGCTATTATTTGATAATAATAATATGCAATTTGCATGTATTATAGTCTTGAAAATATTTTGGGTTTATAAATGTAATAGTCATATTATTAACAGTTATATTATCAAATAATGGAAAGCCGCTAGCTTTTTATTTTTTAAGCATGAATCTGGATCATAAAATGATTCTAACTCAATCTTGAATGCTGTTGTATTTTGTTCATCAAAAACTGTTAGTGTAAATGTTTTATTCTATCCATCTACGATAGTATTTCTTTCTAAAGGGTCAATATCTTTTAAAAATGGTTTTGTCAATTTTTTGGCCGAAATATAGCATGTGATATCATTAGTTTATGAACTCTAATTATCGCACTTATCAGCTGTATACTTTAAAAATTTAAATGTCAAAGCTTCAGGACCCATACTATATTAATTGCTATTCTTTCCTTATACTTTAATTAATCCAGGGTATTCTGGAAAAAATGGCTGAGAATAGTTGAAATTATTTCCAGGACTTATAGAAGGAGGATTATTTTGAAAGAAATTAGCATCATCATGATAATTAGTTCAATTAGGAATTCCATGCTATTAAAAATCAATAAGAATTTCAAAATAATCACTTAAATCATAGATATTTAAATTTGGATTCCAATAGGTTGCAAAAGCAACATTTGGCGATTTATTTTCAAAATCAATTCATTTAAGAGTTTTTGGACAAAATCCACAGACAAGATCGCTACTGAAATTATTCATATAGGATGGACAACTAGCAATACATGAATCATTTTCGCTTTAATTATTTCCACGTAATAATAATGCAGGCTATCCAGCCGCTGTTGACTTGCATGTAAAGCAATTTAAGGCATTACTTATATTCTTACATTTTCCTTTTAAACATCCAATAGAGTCGCATGGATCGTTTTCATAAAGCAGACATTATTCATTGCTAAATAAAAGGCTAGAAACGGCAAGAAATACTATTAACAAAATTCTTTTCATATTTATTGAATTTTAAATTGATTGGTTAAATAGATTATGTTGTTT
>Ga0124941_1022723_pt1 | contig 13988 bp, 11 predicted proteins | sample YNPNP_0400MetaT_FD_92941 | JGI IMG/M metagenome (GOLD analysis project Ga0124941, IMG submission 92941) | Anoxygenic and chlorotrophic microbial mat microbial communities from Yellowstone National Park, USA - YNP NP_0400 MetaT (Metagenome... ... | reverse complement strand
ATAAAATTCAATCATATATAATTAAAAGAGCATAAAGAAAACCATTATAATAAAAAACAACTTTGTGATTCAATGAGCATTCATAATTCAAAAAGAATCCGATGGATGAGAGAAGTAATTGTAGAAAGCCTTGGTGTGAAAGAAACTGAAGTAGAAGAAGCATTATAATAGGCAAATAATCATAAATTATTAGAAGAATGGATTTAAATAGATGGACCTAAGACCATTTATGCATGTTATTAAGTATAAGATTCAATGATGTAAGAAGAAGGAAAAGGTGAACCTGTCTTATTTCTGACCACTGGGGAAAATGATAAAATTAAAGATAAATGTGTATTCTTTTTCAGATGTCCTCTTCCACATGGATAGAAGACAATAAATCTTCAGGAATCTTTAGATAATCAAGTATTGTTTGGAGAAATTAGTTAAAACATACTAATGCAATTTAGCAATACTATGGAATTGGCATTTTATCCTTTACTTCAAACCCTTACAAAGCAAGATTTTGGATAATGTGAAGAAGAAAGCATAAAAGATTTTATGCAAATGTCTTAAAAGTTCAATAAAGATGTAGTAGATTCAATAAAATCGATGAGTTAAGGTTATGAAGGGTTTACTATTGATTAGAATATACTCTAATCATTATAATCAGAAAATGAGAAAATATAATATTTTGAATAATTATTTAGTAATTGATTATAAACTATTAGCAATAAATTAATGGATGAAAGTAATTTTAAACATGATACCAATGATGTTGGTCCTAAGGCTGAAATTGAATATTGGCGAACTAGAATGCAAAAAATAACAGGATGGTGTGAATTGCTAAAAAGCAAAGATTTTACTTTAGTGAAAAATACATTATTTAAGCATAAATAGCATGAAGGAGGAAGACCTAGAGGGGATGAAACTATTAGCAAGCTAATGATGGATTATAATAGATTAGAATTACTCCTCACTGATAAATTGAATGAAGCAAAAGATAATGTGAAATATTTAAATAATTTAGAAAAATTCATAGAACCACTTTATACCGGAACTATATAGCAAATAATAGAAACATTACCAGCATTAATGAATAATATAAAAGTGATACATACGATTGCAAGATTTTATAATACAGCTGATAAAATGACAGGATTATTTATGAAAATTACTTCATAAATGATTGAAAATTGCAAAAACCATATTAGAAAAGGCTCAAAGAGATCGGAAGATATATGGAATTAAGATCCTGCGAGTTTAATTGAAACACTGAAATAATGCATGAAATTAAATTTAGAGTATAAAGATTGTTATAAATAAACAAAAGATAAAATTGCAGAAATGCCAAAAGGAAAAGCATTTGATTTTAGTGAAACATAAATCTTTGGAAAATTTGATTTATTTATAAGAAGAGTAGGAAAACTAATAGATGTTTTCTAAACAATATAATAATTTGAGGCGTTGAAAAAACATAATTTGGAAGGAATGGAAGCATTGACACAAAAGTTTAACGAAAGAATTGAAGAGTTTAAAAGAGAAAAGCATGATTTGCTAGATTATACAAATAATAAATTTGATCGTGATTATGTTTAACTTAATGTGAAAATATCATAATTGGATTCAGAATTGCAAAACTTTATTGATACTAATTTTGATAGGTTTAAAAATATTGAATATTCATTAAAATTGCTGCATAAATTTGATATGACTTTAAAAAGAGATACTTTGAAGCATAATCTTTAATAAAAATATAATTCTATATTGAATAATTATTCAACAGAGCTTGATAATATATAAAATACTTTTACTAATTAGAAAACAAAAGTTCCTTTAGTTCGAAATATGCCTCCAACAGCTGGCAAAATAATATGGGCAAGACATTTGTTCTAAAAAATAACGGGACCTATACATATGTTTAGAGAAAATGTTATAAATTAAACTGAAATTAGAAAATGTTATGGAATTTATAATACATTGGGAAAATAATTGACTATTTATGAAATGTGGTATTATTAAAATTGGTGCAGTGAAATAGAAAAATCAAAAGCACCATTATAAGCTCCTTTAATTATAAGGCATGAAGAAAATAAAAGACTTTATGTTAATTTTGATCCAGAAATAATGCGCCTTATTAGAGAAGCTAAATGCTTAGATAGAGTTGGCATTGAAATTCCTGAAAGCGCTAGAATAATTCTTTTATAAGAAGAAAAATTCAAAATGTATTATAATGAGCTATTATATGTGTTAAAAGAATATGAAAGAATCATTTCAAAGATAAAGCCAATAACAAAAAATCTTCTTGCCCCTCATGTTGAAGATCTAGAACTAAAATTAAGACCAGGTATGGTAACATTAACATGGACATCAATGAATATTGATTCATACATATAACGTGTCCATTAGGGATTAAATAAACTAGAACAATTAATAATCACAATAAATGATATAATTGAAAATCGAATAGAAAATAACTTAAAAGCAGTAAGCAAAGTAATGCTAGTTCATTTACCTGATGTAAGCAAGCCATTATCTTTAGAGGAATTTGTGTCAAATTAAGAAAAATATATTTAATCCAAAACAGGATATTTAGTTTCTAAAAATCAAGAAGTTGAAAGAGCTGTTGATGATTTATTACAAAAAATTCTTATGTATTAATTGGATCCGCATGTAGAACCAGTATCATAAGAAGAAGCTAAAAAAATAAAGAGATATTATTTCTGGTATTTCTATTAAGCACTATTAAATTCAACTCAAAATTCTCTTAATGCAATGAAACATCGAGTTTGTGGAAAAAGATCATTAGGAAGTAGTTAGGAATAATAGTAAACACTTAAACCATTCTTCTAAGTTTCAATTGGGCTAAAAGATAATTAGATTATTCTAACTCCTTCATTAGAAGAAATATAGAAAGCGATTAATAAAGCAGCAACAGCTGTTTTGAGATGCTCAAAAAATTTGTATAATTGGGAATAATAAGATAAAGCTGGAGGAATAAAAGCATCGTTTTATGAAATGGTTGCATAAGATAAAGAAATAGTGAAAGTTATATTATTATTAACAGGATCAATTTAAGGAACAAAGAATAAAGTTAATGAATTCTTAGGAAAATTCAAAGGATTGCATTGGTTATTTGAAGATTCAATATCAGCTAGACTAAAGCAATTTGAAAGTAAAAATCCAAGTTTATAAGATTATGAAGATGAATTAAAGAAGTTTACACAAATTGAAAAAGACATAAATAAAATGGATACATCACACATAATAGGGGCAATGGAATTAAAAACTGAAAGTTTGCTCGATTCTTTAAAAACATGTGCAAAAGAATGGAAAAATTAATATGCATAACTTTTGCATAAGAAAGCTAAAGAATAACTTGATTTATTAACTGATATGACAAAGTAATATGAATAAAAATTAAAAACTGAAGTGAAAGATATTGATTCATTGGGATATGTAATGGAAACTCTAGAATAAATCAGGAGAAGATAGGCCGAAATTGATATATTATTTAATCCTGTTCAAGAAATGTATGCATTACTAGATTAATATTTATTAGAGAAAATTACAGATAAAGATGAAATGGATGCTCGTTCTATGATAAGACGATAATGGGAATCTTTAATTAATGTTGCACAAGAAAAAGCAAAAGTTTTATAAGAAAAGTAGAGTGAATACTTAAAAACATTAAAGTCAGATGTGAGAAAATTCAAATAAATTGTGATTAACTGGAAAAAAGATTATGAATTAAATGGCCCAATGGTACCTAACATCCCACCGAAAGAAGCAATGGAAAGACTAAGACATTATGCTGAAGAATATGCTTTAAAAGATAAATAATATAAAATTTACAAATAAGGTGAAGATCTTTTTGGTCTATAGAATTAAACATATCCAGAATTAGAGAAAATAGATGCAGAATTAAAGAATTTAAAGAAATTATATGATTTATACTAAAAAGTAATAGAAAGTATCGATTAATGGGCAGAATATAAATGGGCTGATACTTCTGTTAAAGATTTAGAAGAAATGCAAGAAAGCATAGCAAAATATTAAGAATAATGTTTAAGATTGCCATCAGATTTAAAAGGTTGGCAAGCATATAAAGAGCTGAAATAAAAAATAGAGAATACAAAAGAACTTCTACCTATTCTAATAGAATTGAAAAAGCCATCAATCAAAGATCGACATTGGGAAAGAATAATTGAAATAACAAAAAGTGATCGACTTAATTATAAGCAAGAAGATGCATTCTATTTAGAAGATTTGTTTGAATCTAATTTATTATAATTTTAAGAAGATATAATTGACGTGACAGATAGTGCAGATAAATAATAAAAAATTGAAATATAATATAAAGAAATAGCATCGTTTTGGGAAAATGCTTAATTTGAATTTTCATATTGGGGAAAACGAACTGAATTACCTTGCACTTTGAGTGGAAATAGTGTTTCAGAAATTTAAGAGAAATTAGAAGAAGATGCAATGACAATGGCAACTTTAAATGCATAAAGACATGTTGCGCCATTTAAAAAAGAAGTCGAATTATTAATTAAAACATTTAGCGATGTGCAAGACACTTTAAATAATTGGATTAAAGTATAAAAATTATGGACATCATTAGAAGCAGTATTTATGGGTGGAGATATTGCAAGATAAATGCCAGTTGAAGCTAAAAAATTTGCAAATATTGATAAAAATTGGTTAAAAATAATGGAAAAGGCATATGAAACAAAGAAAGTTATATAATGCTGCCAAAATGATATGTTAAATGATTTTTTACCGAATCTATAAGCAGACCTAGAAATATGCTAAAAGTCTTTATAACAATATTTAGAAGGAAAAAGAAAAAAATTCCCTAGATTTTACTTCGTTGCTAATCCAGACTTACTTAGAATATTATCATAAGGATCAGAACCAACAAGCATTTAGGATGATTTCTCAAAATTCTTTGATGCTATTGATAGGGTAACTTTTGATAAGCCACCGGATAAAAAGACAGGAACAGAAAAAATAATAACTCATATAGCATAAGTAATGGGTAAAGATGAAGAAGTAATAAAATTGACAAATTATGTGAAATGTGAAGGAACAATTGAATAATGGCTAAAAGTTCTTGAAAAAGCAATGAAAGAATCAATGAAAGATATTATTCGATAAGCAATAGTTTTAGCATTTTAAAAAGCGGATTCAGAATTAAGAGATTTTATAAAGCACACAGAATCATAAGTTTCATTAATAGGAATTTAAGTAATATGGACAGCAAAAATGACAGAAGGACTTACAAGAGTTGCAAAAAATGAGAAATAAGCAATGGAATAAAAGAAAAAAGAAATTCAAAAAATGATGGAAGTTTTAACTGAAATGTGTCTTGAAAACATTCCAAGCAAATTAGAAAGATAAAAGACGGAAACATTAGTAACAATAATGGTTCATTAAAGAGATATGACAGATATAAAATATAAGGATATAAATGATTTTGAATGGCAAAAATAAACGAGATTATATTGGAAAGATGAGATTGATGAATTGATTATATAGATAACAGATTATGAATCTGCATACTTTTATGAATTTTTAGGTTCTAAAGAAAGATTATGTATAACTCCTTTAACTGATCGGTGTTACATTTCTTTAGCTTAAGCATTAAGTATGTATTATGGAGGATCTCCATTAGGTCCAGCTGGAACAGGAAAAACAGAAACAGTCAAAGATATGGGAAGAACTTTAGGATTTTATGTTGTAGTAACTAATTGCTCAGATTAACATAGATATAAAGATATGGCTACAATATTTAAAGGTTTGGCTTAATCAGGCATATGGGGAGATTTTGATGAATTTAATAGAATTGAATTGGAAGTATTATCAGTTGTAGCAATGTAAATTGAAAGTATACAGACAGCAAAAAAATTGCATAAAAAATAATTTGATTTTCCAGAAGAGCCGTAACCAATAGATTTAGTGCCATCAGTAGGAATTTTTATAACTTTTAATCCAGGCTATGCAGGAAGATAAGAATTACCTGAAAATTTAAAAATTTTATTTAGACAAGTAAGTATGATGGTTCCTGATCGAGAAATAATCATCAAAGTCAAATTAGCATCAGTTGGATATAAATAAATTGATTTATTATCGAAAAAATTCAATATGCTATATAAATTATGTGAAGAATAATTATCAAAGCAAAGACATTATGATTTTGGATTGAGAAATATATTATCTGTTTTAAGAACAGTTGGATATAATAAGCGTGAAGAAATGAATGCTGATGAAGAAATGTTAATAATGAGATCACTTCGAGATATGAATTTATCAAAATTAGTTGCCGATGATGTACCACTCTTTTAATAACTCTTAATAGATATGTTTCCAAAATAAACAACAATTCCTAAAAGATAATATAAAGAAGTAGAAGAAGCAATTAAAAAAGTATTTAAAGAAAATCAGAAATTTCATTATTCCGAGTAATTCAAATTAAAAATCATTTAAGTTTATGAAACATAGCTTGTGAGACATGGTTTTATGTTACTTGGCCCAACAGCTTCAGGGAAATCAACAATTCTTGAAATTTTAACATCTGCTTTAAGCCAAATTGGAAATAAATATAAAATAATTAAATTAAATCCAAAAGCAATAACTCCTGAAGAAATGTATGGCGTGAAATCTGATATATCAGAAGATTGGACACCTGGTATTTTTTCGACAATTTGGTAGGATATCAATAAAAAAGATAGAAAGTTTCATACATGGCTTGTATGCGATGGTCCAGTTGATACTTATTGGATTGAAAGTTTAAATTCAGTATTAGATGATAATAAAATATTGACATTAGCAAATGGTGAAAGAATACCTATGTCAGACATGACTAAACTAATTTTTGAAGTAGAAAATTTAAATAATGCATCACCAGCTACAGTATCTAGATGTGGTCAAATATATGTATCGGCCTCTGACTTGCCTTATGAATCTATAATAGAAGGATTTTTAAAAGCAAGAAAAGATATGAATCGTGCAGATGAAGCAGATAAATTAAAAATATACCTTAATAAATATTTTGTGCAATATAAAATAATTGAAAATATGGAAAAATCTTTAAAAGAAGTGTTTTAAATTTCCCCTAACTTGAAAGTAATCACAACCTTAAATTATATAACTGGAATATTGAATTCAGTTGATTCAAATAAATTTTTAGCATCTGAATAAGATTATGAAAAAGTGGTTGTTTTTGCAATAAGTTGGGCAATTGGTGGATTAATGGAAAATGAAGAAAGATAAAAATTTCATTTAGAAATGGAAAGTAAAGGAGCTCCATTCCCAAGAAAAACTAAAGAAAATGAAACTATTTTTGATTATGCATGTGAAATATAAGGAGACAAAGTAGTATTTAAATAGATAATTGCTCCTGAATGGAAACCTACTGAAAGAGTAGTATAATTTTAGCAACTCTTACTTCCAACTGTTGATTCAATTCGAGCAGAAAAATTATTAGATTTTGCATTGAATCAACCTAAAACAAATTTATGTTATTAAGCTGCATTAATAATTGGAACAACAGGAACATCTAAGACTTCAACTGTATTAATGTATGGCTAACGTATAAAAAAAACAAATGAAAATAAAGCAGAGAAAATGTTATTTAAACGCATAAATTTCTCTTCTGCTACAAGACCATAACATTTTCAAGAAAATATTGAAGCAGAATGTGATTTTAAGATTGGAAAAGATTTTGCCCCATCATAGAATAATAGAATGACTGTATTTATAGATGATATGAATATGCCAGAACTTAATTAATGGGGTGATTAAGAAACATTGGAAATTGTGAGATAATTAATTGAATAAGGAGGATTTTATATGAGAGATAAAGCGTCAAGAGGAGATTTCAAAAATATTAAAAAATTATAATATATTGGGGCTATGAATTAGCCAGGAGGAGGAAGAAATGATATCCCTAATAGATGCAAACGATTATTTACAACATTTAATATGGTATTACCTCTATCTGTTGAATCAATTTTCGGGCCAATATTAAAACTTATTTTCAAACCAAAAAATTATTCAAATGAAGTGAATAAAGTAGTTGAAACATTCCCAATAGCAACAATTAAACTTTGGCAAAGAATGAAAGCAAGTTTTATACCAACGCCAAGCAAATTCCATTACATATTTAATATGAGAGAATTAAGCCGAGTTTTTAAAGGAATATGTTAAATTAGAAGAGATGTGATTTTAAATACTTCTTAAATGGGAAAAATGAAACCAGAATTATTTTTAGTTGCATTATGGAAGCATGAATGCGAAAGAGTGTTTATAGATAAGTTGATATCAGTCAAAGATAAAGAAACAGCAATGAATTTTCTATAAGAAATATCAATCGAATAATATAATTGGTTAGAATAAGATATTATAGAAAAATTCACCAAAGATAAATAAATATACTTTTGTGACTTTTTAAGAGAAGATTAGAAAAATGAAGAAGGAATTATAGAAGTAGAAGCAGAAAGAGTATATGAAGGTATTAATGACATCGAGAAATTAAGAAAAAGATGTTATGATCTTTTGAATGACTATAATGCTAGTACTCCTAAAAAAATGAATTTAGTTTTGTTTGATGATGCAATTAGACATTTACTACGAATAAGCAGAATTATTAAAATGCCAAGGAGTTCAGCTTTATTAGTTGGAGTCGGTGGATCAGGTAAGTAATCATTAACACGTCTTGCAATTTTTATTGGCAGATAAAAGCTTCATTAAATTATGATAACAAAAACATTTGGAGAAAAAGATTTAAAAGAAGAAATAAAAACATTATTTGATATAGCTGGGCATTTAGGAAAATAAATAACATTGATTTTAACGGATGCTGAAATCAAAAAAGAAAGTTTCTTAGAGTATATAAATATGATTTTATCTACAGGTGAAATACCTGGTCTTATTCCTAAAGATGAAAGAGAAGCATGGATTGGTGATATTACAAATGAATATATAAAAGAAAAAGGTACTCCTGGATAAGAGCCATTACCTACAGAATTATAAACTTATTTGCTTGATAGAATTCGAGACAATTTTCATATTGTTCTATGTTTTTCTCCAGTAGGACATAAATTTAGAGAAAGAGCTAGAAAATTTCCTGCGCTATTTAATGAATGCACGATAGATTGGTTTTTACCTTGGCCTGAAGAAGCTTTGATTTCTGTTTCTCATACATTTGTTGAATAGTTTAAAGAATTAGAGGCAAAACTTGAGGTGAAAGTAGAATTATAAAAACATATGGGAAATGTTCATTTAATGGTGTAACATGCATGTGAATTATATTTCCATTAATATAGAAGATCAGTATATGTCACACCGAAATCATATTTATCATATTTAGATTCATATAAATATTTTTATAAATTGAAACATGAGGAATTAGATTATTAAGATAAACGATTTTCATTAGGATTACAAAAAATTTAAGAGGCAACTGATGATATATAAAAAATGGAAATAGACTTAAAGAAAGAAGAGGCATAGATAAAGGAAGCAACTGAAAACACAGAAAAATTAATGAATTTATAAAGTGAAGAAAGTAAAAAAGTTTAATAGAAAAGAGATATTGTGGAAGCATAAACATAAGATTGTGCAAAAAGAAGAGAAGAAATAGCATAGAAAACAGCAGAAGCATAATAAGATCTTGCAGCAGCATTACCTGCTTTATAAAGAGCTGAAGCAGCTGTTGCTAATTTAAAACCAAAAGATATTGTTGAGATGAAAAGTTTTAAAACATTTTAAGAAATTATGAAATACATAATGGATGTCGTGAGCATTTATTTTATTGGAAAATTGGAACCAATAATTATAGAAGAAAAATAAATGGGTAAAAAAGGAGATAAAATATAATTTCTGAAAGATTCATTTGAATATTCCAAATCTATATTATTTAATGCGGAGTTTAAAAAATAATTATAGGAATTTGAAAAAGATGCAATTAATGAAGAAACTATTGAGTTGCTTGAACCTTATATGTAGCAACAAAAAGACTGGTTTAATGTACCAAGTGCTATGAAAGTTTCAGTTGCAGCTGCTGGAATTTTAGATTGGGCATTATCAATTTATGATTATCATGAAAAATCAAAAATAGTTAAACCAAAATAAATTTATTTAGCTCAATAAAAGGGATTATTAGCTGTTACTGAAAAAGAATTGGCATAAAATTAAGCAGCTTTAGCTGAATTAGAAAAATAATTGGCTATTCTTCGAGAAGAATATGCAAAAAAACTTGCAGAAAAAAATGAATTAGAAGAAAAAGCAAGTAAAACTAAAAAAAAGATAAATACAGCAAGAACATTAATCAATTCTTTATCAGAAGAAAAATTACGTTGGTAAGAAGGATTAAATGAAATAGGAGAGAAAAAGAGATTGCTTGTAGGAAATATAAGTTTAGCCACAGCATTTATTTCATATTGTGGACCATTTAATGCAGATTATAGATAAAAATTAAATAATGAATATTTCGAATCTGATATGAAAAGAAGAGGGATTCCACATAATCCTGATTTGAAATTGACATAATTCCTAGTAGATGAAGCAACTATTGGTGAATGGTTTATATAAGGCCTGCCTAAAGATGATCTTTCCGTTTAGAATGCAATAATGATAACAAATTCATCAAGATATCCATTACTAATTGACCCCTAAGGATAAGCATTAAATTGGATTTTAAATAAATGGCATGAATATATTGATCCTATTCGTTCTATTTGTACTTTAACAAATCCAAAATTTAAAGAAAAATTTTTGAAACCTTGCATGGAAATGGGAAAAGTATTAATAATTCAAGGTATTGAAAATGAAGTAGATTAAATGCTTGACCCTCTTCTTGAAAAATAAGTCTAAAAGAAAGGAAGAACATTTTTCATTTAAATGGGTGAAACCGAAATTGAACTTAGTAAAGAATTTACTTTATTTATGATAACTCGCCTTCCAAACCCTGAATTTTCTCCAGAGCTTTATGCGAAGACTACTATCATAGACTTTACAGTAACATAAAAAGGACTAGAATAATAATTGTTAAGTATCGTATTATCAAATGAGCAAAAAGCTTTAGAAGACTCTTTGAATTAATTATATGCTGATATAAATAAAAATAAAAAATAGTTGTAAATTTTAGACAAAAACTTATTAGAAAGATTAACTTCTTCAGAGAAGAATTTATTGGAAGATTAAGAATTAATGGAAATGTTAAATGATACAAAAGCATAAGCAAAAGAAGTGAAAGTCAAATTAGGAGATGCAGATATGAAAACTAAAGAAATTTAAGAAAAAAGAGAATAATATCGTCCAGTTGCAACAAGAGGTTCAGTATTATATTTCACTATGCTAGAGATATCATAAGTAGAATGGATGTATAACTCATCATTAGAACAATTATTATAATTATTTAATTATTCCATGAACAAAGCTGAAAAAGCATAATTACCAAGCAAAAGAGTTGAAAATATTAAGGAATTTTTAACATATAATGTATTTAAATATGTAAATCGAGGATTGTTTGAAAAAGATAAAATTACATTTCTTTTAATGCTTTGTCTAAAAATTAAATAAACCGATTAGAAAATAACTAGCAATGATATTAGCGCTTATCTCAAAGGAGGCGCAAATTTGGATTTGAGAAGTGAAAAATAAAAACCATTTAATTGGTTAAGTGATAAAGCATGGCTAAATATTTTAGCATTGTCAAGACATTAATTTGCCAATGAAGCTATTCCATTTTTCAGAGAATTACCAGAAATTATTTAACGAAATGAAAAAGAATGGATATCATGGATTGAAAAAAGTGAACCAGAATCATAAGAAGTTATCCCTGATTATAATGATAGAATAAAGAGCGAAAAAGATATTGGAGGATTTTTAAAATTGTTTTTAATTCGAAGTATTAGAGAAGATAGAAATATTGTTGCTGCTACTCACTTTATTAATGAAGTACTTGGTAATACTTAATATACATAACCTATTTCCTATTCTCTGGATGCCATCTATGAAGATACATATTATTATTAACCTTCAATATTTTTATTATCACCAGGAGCTGATCCTACTTAATCTATTGATGATCTTGCCCGAAAGAAAAAAAAATATCCATGCATAAAAGTCTCAATGGGTGAAGGATAAGATAAAGTAGCACGAAATGCTTTATATGATGCAAAAAAACAGGAGCCTGGCTTATTCTACAAAATGGTCATTTAGGTCTTAAATTTATGGAGGAAATTGTTGAAATTTTAGAATCAGAAGATCCAAATCAACCAACTAACCAAGATTTTAGATTGTGGATAACAAGTGAGCCATGTAATAAATTTCCACTGAATCTTTTGTAAAAATCAATTAAAATAACAAATGAACCACCTAAAGGATTCAAGGCAGGAATGCATAAAATATTTCATACATTAATTAACTAAGATTTCTTAGAAAAAATTGATTATCCATGTTGGCGATAGTTAATCTATACAATTTCAGCTTTACATTGTATTTGTATAGAAAGAAAAAAATTTGGCTCTTTAGGATGGTGCATCCCTTATGAATTTAATAATACTGATTTAGAAGCTAGTTTGAATTTTGTCGAAAAATATTTATCTAATATAATGCCGACAACATATACAACCTCTTAGACTTTACCTTCTAATTGGGCAACGGTATTAAAATATATGATAGGTGAAATATAATATGGAGGAAGAATTAACGATGATATGGATAGAGATCTCTTTAAACATTATTGCGATGCATTCTTTAAAGAAGGAATTCTCAACTCAAATCAAGAAGTTACAGTTCATATTTTTGAATAAAAAGTGAGTTTCATAATACCATTAAATCCTTCAGGAGAAATAGCAAAATATAGAGCACATATTGATAAATTATCACCTATTGATTCTCCTGAAATTTTTGGATTGCATCCAAGTGCTGACATAACATTTAGATTAAAAGAATCTTTAGCAATGATAAATACAATAATTGAGACTCGTCCCAAAGAAGGTGGAATTGTTGGTGGAAAGTCTAGAGAAGAATAAGTATCTGATAAAGCTAAAGATATTTTACATAAACTTCCTCCTGATTTTAATATGAGTGAAGTACGTGAACAAGTAAAAAAATTAGGTGGGCCAGCAGGATTACCTGATAAAAGAGGATTTGATTTACCATTAAATATCTTTCTCTTCTAAGAAATTCAAAGAATGCAATTTGTAATATCACTTGTACGGTCAGCTCTTAATGATACTATTTTGGCAATTGATGGGCAAATTATAATGACTCCTGCTATTGTAAATGTTATAGATAATATCGCTGATGCAAGAGTTCCAAGTGCATGGATCTATGATGCAACAGGAGCTGAATTTTCATGGTTACATCCAAATTTAGGGGGATGGATTTCATAACTTATTGATAGAACTGCCTAATTATCATCTTGGGTAAAAAATGGTAGACCAAACACTTATTGGTTATCTGGATTTTTCAATCCTTAAGGATTTCTAACTGCTGTAAAATAAGAAATAGTAAGAACTAAAAGAGCATCAAAAGCTGCAGATAAAGATGCATGGTCATTAGAAGATGTTCAATATTATTGCTAAGTAAAGTAATATGTATTCGAAGATATAAAAGATGTATAAAAGGAAGGAGTATATATACATGGATTATTTTTATAAGGGGCAAAATGGAAAATTAATTCATTAGATGAGCCTGATGTAAAACGAATGTTTGCTCCTTTACCAATTCTTCACGTAACAGCTGTGTAAAAATAAAAAAATCCTGATAAAGATAAAATGTCTTAATTATATCCTTGTCCTGTTTATAAATATCCATAACGAGGAGATAAATATTTGGTATTTACAGTTAATTTAATGTGTGAAGCATCTAATGCTGCAAAATGGAAATTACGTGGAGTGGCATTGCTTTGTTAAACAGAATGAAAATAGATGAAATTTCAAAATGCTTTTTTTTGTTTTTTATTATAAACAATAATCAATTTTTTGTGAGCT
>Ga0124941_1037228_pt1 | contig 15147 bp, 14 predicted proteins | sample YNPNP_0400MetaT_FD_92941 | JGI IMG/M metagenome (GOLD analysis project Ga0124941, IMG submission 92941) | Anoxygenic and chlorotrophic microbial mat microbial communities from Yellowstone National Park, USA - YNP NP_0400 MetaT (Metagenome... ... | reverse complement strand
TCGCGAATGAGCAACACCGCCCCGAGCAGGGCGGTTGTCGCGGCCATATTGAGCAGCACATCATTATTGACCGCCGCCATAAGGTCGGCGAAGGCAGGAGTGAACAGCACCAGGAGCGGAAAGGCGAGCTGCGTTGCCGGCTCATCGGGGGCCATCACAACGGCGATGCGCCAGGCGGCAAGCACGGTCAACGCATAGAGCAGCATACTGACGGCGCGGGCCAGGTAGAGCTGGGTTTCCACCGCCAGATAGCGCGTCGGGCCGATGGGCAGCGCAATCAGGTGGTAATAGAGCGGCGGATGGACGCGCTGGCTGAACCCGAGGAGCACCGGTCCAGGGCTGAGTAGATCAGGGCGCACCCCCGGCGGCCAGAAGCGGTGGCGGTACATCGAGTCGGCGATCTCGCGGCTGAGTTGGACCGACCCCTCGCCCGGCGTTATGCCTTCGCCTATAGCGATCTGGGCGGCGTACTCGAAGTGGTTCGGCTCGTCGTAGTGTTGCCAGGGCGGGACGAGGAACAGGTACAGCAACCCGTGGGCGAGCGCCAGCGGCAGGAGCCAGCGCAACACGCCCCGCTCGGCAGCCGCAAGCCGTAAGCGCGGCGCGCGGAGACCCGCTATGGAGGAATGGGCGGCGCCCTGCGAGATCGCATCGCGCGCGGGTTGATCCACAGTGAAACCTGCTTCTCTGCTAAGGCAAGCCATCACGCTGCCGCGTTCGGCGGTCTGGAGAAACCCGGTTTCCCCAGACCCCGCTCCGGGGGGCTACGCCGCACACCATCGGATGAAAGAGGTTGTCCCTGGGAGGGCGCAGCCCTCCCAAACCCTCCCGCGGGCGGGGGTGTGGGGAAACCCGGTTTCCCCACACCCCACTCCGAGGGGCTACGCCGCCCGATGAAAGCGGGGGTATGGGGGAACCTGGTTCCCCCATGTTTAGTATGCTCCCCGGCCCTCCAGCACAACGATCAACGTCTTAACCAGAATACGCAGATCGAGCCAGAAGGAATAGTTCTGAATGTAGTAGAGATCATCCTCCGTGTGCAGATGCATTGGTTTATCGCTGCGCCCGTTGACCTGCCACCAGCCGGTGATGCCCGGCGGCACCCGGAAGCGCTGCCACTGCCAGGGCTGATACTCGGCGGCGATATAGGGCATCTCCGGCCGCGGGCCGACAAGGCTCATCTCACCCCGCAGCACATTGATCAACTGCGGCAACTCATCGAGACTGGTGCGCCGCAGCCTGCGCCCGATGCGCGTCACGCGCGGGTCATCCTCCACCTTATGGATCAGCTTGCCCTGCGCATCCCGTTTCGCCACCTCCTGCCAGCGCTGCTCGGCGTCCTGGTACATACTGCGAAACTTGATCATCTTGAAGCGGCGGCCCTGCTCGCCGATACGGTCCTGCAGGAAAAAGACCGGGCCGGGCGACTCCAGCTTGATCAACAGGGCGATGAGCAGCATCAGGGGCGCCAGGAGGAGCAGCAAAGTGGCGCTGGCGAAGATATCGAACAGGCGCTTGAGGACCCGTTGCGGCCCGGTGAGGGCCGACTCGCGCAGACTGATCAGCGGAATACCGCCGAGGGTTTCCACCGGTGTGCGGGCGAAGATCAGGTCGAGCACACCGGGAACCACATGCACCATCACCGGCTCCTGGAGCAGGCTGAGCGAGAGCCGGGCCACCCGCTCCTGCTGCTGGTGGGGCAAGGCGAAGATCACTTCGTCCACCTGATGCGCACCAATCAGGCGGCGGGTCTCTTCCACGGACCCCAGCCGCGGCACGCGGCCCGGCGCATCCAGCGCATCGCTAGTGTACCCGACGACGCTCACCCCGGTCCAGGGCCGGCGATGGAACTCATCGGCGAGGCGTTCAGCCGTGCTGGCATCGCCCACCACCAGCGCCCGGCGCCGGGTATGCAGCCGGTTGCGCGAATAGACATAGACCCGCACCCCCAGATGGAAGAGGAGCAGCACGCCCAGGTTCAGCGCGGCGAAGTAGAGGAACTGCAGGCGCGAGACTTCCCGCAGGGAGAGGTAGAGCAAGCCGGCAAAACTGGCCGAGGCAAGCGCCACCGCGCCGATCAGGCGGCCGATTGCTTCGATAAGGCCGCGGGTAAAAAGCGCGCGCTGCGGTGTGAGCAAGAGAAAGACCGCCAGCCAGATCAGCGCTACGGCGAGGTAGAGCTGCCAGGGCAGTTGGGCCGCCTCGGAGGGCAGATCCATACCCAATTCAAAGCTCAGGCGAATGTGCGAGGCGACGGAGAGGGTGACGAGCGTGAGCGCCAGATCCCAGGCCAGAACGCTTCCGATGACCCGGTAACGCAACCGTTCGAGCATAGGCCACCTGGTGGACTGTGACAGCGATCGACGAAGCGCGTGGTCCGATCGCACCGCATTGTGGAACAGATGACAGCTCGCTCATAAAGCCGGCTAAGTGTACCACGGTTGCGCGTATCGGGCAATCGGAACGGCAGGACGAAATAGCCGAGCGCTCTGCCTTGCCGAGCCCGATGATGACAGATGATACCGCATACTACCAAACGCTGCAAGGCTTCAGGTCGCGCTCTTATCTACCACTCCATCAACGTCAGGTCGCATATCCCAACCACCGTAGACAATAAACGACTTTGTCAGCCCGAGCACTCGCTCACGGATCAAGACCGCCTCGGGAAAAAGGGCCCTGAGTTCATGAATGCTGAGAAGACGGTGCTGATCCACCAGACGCCTTGCGGCAATCGGATCGGGCTGACACTTGTACCATCCCATATTGAAGTGCTGGACCATTGTCACTTGCAGCGGCCTCGGCAGAAACTGGAACCAGGGGAAGAGGAAATGGGGCTCGAGGGGAAAGGCGCGGTTAGGGGTCTGGACAAAGTAGCGCCGGCCGACGCGCCGTACCTCGGCGGCCATACGTCGCTGATCTTCGAAGTTGCCCACATGCTCGATCACCGAGTTAGAGAAAACGACGTCGAACTCTCTGTCACTGAAGCAGGCCATATCACGCCCATCGCCGGCGAGGCTGCAAAGGTTTGCGTGGAACACAGGCTCTGCGACCAGGTTGAGCAGCGTGATCTCGAAACCAGGGCGATCAGCGAAGTCCATCAGTTCCCAGAACGCCTGCACGCCGCCGACGTCAAGGATGCGGACCGGAGTTGGGAGGTTCTCAATGAGTGATCTGAACAGAGCGAAGCGACGTCGGCGCATCCAGGTGGCCAACGAGTCGCTGCGCCGATTATCGTAGATCCGCCCGATGTAGCGCATGACTTTTCTCACGTGCTGGCAACCACCCCAGTCGTTGGCGCACAATGCGCAGCAGAAACAGCGGATTGCCGATAAGGTAACGGCGCCACAATCTGCGTGGTTCGGTAAACAGCCGGGTCAGCCACTCCAACCCACGGTCCGTAGCCCAGCGCGGACCACGGGGGACACGGCCAGACAGAAAATCAAATGCGGCCCCCACTGGTAAAGCCACGCGAACCTCGAGGCGATCCCAGTTATCTTTCAGCCACTGCTCCTGCAGTGGCATACCGAAGCCAATGATCAGGATGTCTGGAGAGACCTCGTTAATCGCACGAACAACAGCCTCGGTGTCGGCACTGCCCAGGCTATGGTCGAAATGCCCGTGGTGAACACCTACGATGTTAAGTTGCGGGTAGTCGGCTTGGAGCCGATGCCCTGCACGCTCGGCGACGCCTGGCCGTGCGCCGAGCAAATACAGGGTGTAGTGCCGGGTAGCGCAGCGTTGCGCGAGGAGCGGCAGCCAATCCGGCGGCGTAAACCGTCCGGGCAGCCGATAGCCCAGCAGGCGCGCCCCCCACTTGACGCCAAAGCCATCACAGAAGACGAGGTCACATCGGTTTAAGAAATCTCTGAACCATGGAAGGCTATAGGCAAGATTGATTGCATGGACGTTTACGTGCGCGATGATCGCATGCTCGCGCTTCTGAACCGCTCGTTCAATCGTATCGAGGAGTTCACTTAAGGTGACCATATCAACAGTGACGCCAAGGACCTCAACCGTAGTGCGAGTCGGCATCAACTGGCGATTATGCTGGACTTGCTGGCTCATAGGCTTACCCCATCTTTATGTGGCTCATTGCCCTATTCAGAGCGTGTCTGAAAATTCTTCTAAGGGGCGTGGGCATGGATACGCGCCAATCGTCTGACCATCAGATGCACCAGTGCCGCATATATGAGCGCTTCACCGATATCAGGGCGTGCTTCGTCGTCCTTACGCAAGTGACGATACGTTCTGAGCCAGGCAACGGTGCGTGCACCGACCCGGCGCCGCGGCACCACCGGGAATCCCGCTTGCCCTTCCGGACGCTTGACGATAGCGAGGATCCACCCACACACGGTTGTGACCCATTCCACCAGCCAGCATCGCCACCATCTGCCCACATCAGGCGCAGACGCGACCACCGACGGTGTTCGCCGGTTCTGTTCGTGCGTACCCGCAAAGGTTACACGAAAGACCCTTGGCAGACACATGTTCAGACACACTCTGAGGACACCGAATACAAAAGCACCGTGCCAGTAGTCGTTCAGGACCTGGTGTTACGCACAGACAACGTGCGCTTTCTTCAAGAGAAAAGGTCAGGTGTCTATTCCTACGCGCGGTGTTTGCGCACTACTTCGGCATAAAGATCGAGAGTGGCACGCGCGATACTGTCCCAACCAAAACGGCTTTCGGCCTGCTGTCGAGCTTGTTGCCCGAGTGTAGCCAACCAGTCACGGTGTTGAGCAGCGTGGATAATTTTTGTCGCCACTTCTTCACGATCTTCCACCTGTTCAATAAACAACCCCGTCACACCCTCCTCAACAACTTCAGCCAGTCCACCGACGCGAGCAGCTACAACAGGACGACCAAAACTGAAAGCCAGGTGGACAACGCCGCTCTGCGATATGTTTCGATATGGGAGTATTACCAGATCACATGCAGCGAAGTAGATGGCAACTTGCTCGTTGGGGATGTAACGATCATCTAGAATCACGTGATCACGCACACCACGTTCTTGCAGCATCGCTTCAAAGTCTACGTCCCTATATGCGGCTTGCGCCCTACCTGCAATGATCAGGCGGAATTCGGGTACCTCGGCAATTATCCTGGGAAGAGCATCAATAAGAAGATCGAGTCCTTTGGAGTAGCGTCGATCACCAAAAAAAAGACCAACCGGCACATTAAGCGGCAGTCCTAATCTGATCCGGCTATCATCTCGGGAAGGGATATCTATGCCTTCGAGTTGCAGGAAATGATTCCCATGCTCAATCCGCGTAATTCTCTCAGCAGGAACACCATATCGTTCGATCAATTGAGTTCGATCAATCCAGGTATGGACAATGAGTTGATTAGCCGAATGGTAGATTTGCCTGTCAACTACACGATTCATAGCGATCCTCCACTTCGCAGTGTAAAGGAGGGAGGCGCGACTCGGTTCATGAACGGTATAAACTACTGGCAGCCCGCGATACCGTAACCAGCGCAACAATAGTATATCAACTGCATTAACGAGAGCGCTTTGCATGTGGATAAGATCAGGACGCTCCATGCGCACAACGTCCGCTACTTTCAGTTGGCGTAGCATATAATCCACGCCCCGTTGTAGTCGACTCTGTGTCCGATCCCCTCCGCCCATAACTTCATAGACCCGATAAGGCGGAGGCACAGGTAAACGTTCATAGTGGCGTGAGGTTACAAGAGCAAGACTCATGCCATTTGCTACGAGTTGACGACTAAGCGCCTCGGTGTAATAACGAATTCCGCTAAAACCGACAGGTTCGATCATCATCACATGCACGGATTCCCCCCTGGAGGATCAGATTTAACACCCTGCAATGGTGGATTGTATATCAACATGACCGCAAACGTGCGAGCCACGATATTCTACCTTTACTTCCTGGACCGGATTTGTGGTGCGATGCCGTCCCTGGCCGATCTGATCGCGGAGCGCGGCTCCACGCTCAACCTTGGGGCCTCATTCGCGCCCCCTCCCTGACAGCCACCCCGAAAGATTGAGCAGCTACGTTATTGAGATGCTTTCTACTATATGCAGTTGCGTGTGAAACAAGAATGCCGGAAGTTAAAAAGATTAGTCCGGATCCAACAAAACTGAAGCCGGACTCATTCAATAGACTGGTAAAGATAAGACCGCTCAGCATGACGATCGTAGCGGTGTAAATCCAGACATATGGCGCACCTGACCGACGCAAATACTTCCGTTGTCGATACAGGCAGACTGCTATCCCTATAAAGATGCTGTAAACAAGAATCACACCGATGATCCCTATCTGGGAAGCTAAAGATCCAAAGTAACTGTCTCCGCCTGATATGAAGTCCAGATCGACTTCCAGCGCTCTAGCGCGGGATAAAGCCAAATTACTCGACAATCCGATCCCAATACCGAAGGGATGCTCTAAGCTCGTTGCCAGACCTGTCAGGATCCCATTAATATGCGATCTGCCGGTGATGTACTGTAGTATGAGATCACCGAACAATCCAACTGTAGCAAGAATTGTCGCGATACCGGTTATCAGAATGGTGGCATAGATCCATGTGCTTTGCAAGGCTATCATTAAACTGAGTATCCCGCCCAATAACGTAACAACTGCGCCGCGACTGAGCGTAGCTATCATAGCAACCAGCGTCAAAAAGGCTACCAGGTGGCCTACGCGCATCTTTCCTGGACCAATAGAGAACATCCAGAATCCCAGGAGCAAGGTGCCATAGAGCAGTGTATAGCTAGAAAGGAGCGGATCGCCGGTAACTGATGCAATACGACGAACAGGTTCACCAAAATCCCAGAAGTACATGTTCAGATACAGCGATCCTTGAGGTACACGTCCCTCCTTCATCAGGTAGTATTCTTCCTGGCCGATCGCCAACCAGAAGTTTTCTGGCAAGATGAAAGCTTCCAGGATGCCAAATAGCGCAAAGACTATCGCCACTCGAATAAAAAAGTGTGACAGATCACTGATATCAAGCCTAGGATAGTAAAGCCAGCGCCCTAACAGGTATAAAGACGGCAGGATAACCAGGCCGCGCATACCGGCGATCCGAACTTCGAATGGTATGAAGCTCTCGAAGGTGAACAATGCACAAACAAGAAGGAAGTACAGTATTATCAGTGCATCAATCCAATTGAAGGGTAGTGTTCTGCTCAGCAGTCGCCCTGACCCTAGATAGATGAGTCCCAGAATGACAATCAACTCTTTCAAATATAATAGATAAACTCCGTGCTGAATTGGCACGATGCCACTACGAAGCAGCAACATCGCCGTGATATTCTGAGCAAAGACCGATATGGCTAGAGCATAGATAAAAAGCATTGGCCGGTTGAAAATCAGGAGCAGAGTTGCGAGAAGGGCAGTTCCAATGACTCCTAGGAGGACAATCATATCATTCACCGTTCTGCATGCTACCGGCTATAGCGATAAATCCATCGCACAATCATCTTAGCGCGCTATAACACACAATTCAGGAGAAACGTTGCATTTGGTGTGCGATAGCCTCTTAATGAATTAAGTTTGGGACGCAACGGGCGTACACATTTAACATCCCTTCCGTGAATTGATCCACGCAAAAGCGCTGCAGAAATCGCTGACGAGCATTGCGCTGTATTTTCCCTAGCTTTTCGCGATCGGTCAAAACCTGCGTGACCGTTGTTGCGAGCGCAGTTGAGTCCCCTGCAGGAACCAGGATACCACTTTCCCCATCCTCAACCATTTCAGGAATGCCGCCAATTCTGGAAGCCACGATTGGGCATCCGAGCGCTAGAGCATCTAAGATCACATTCGGCAAGGGATCAGGTCGCGTTGGTACATGGACAAAGAGATCGAGATCGCGTATCACTGACTTGGCATCGTTCCGCCAACCGGTAAAGTGAACTAGATGTGCGATGTCAAGCTCAGCTACAAGATTACACAACTGCGCCTGATAGTGTTCTTGCGCCTTTGCGCCTTGTGTTCCACCAACAATTAGCAAGCGTGCATTAGGAATACGTGCATGAATGGCAGGAAAGGCCCGTATCAGCACATCCTGACCTTTCCAGGGCGTCATTGCTGACACCGATCCCACCAGTACGGTATCGGAAGCGAGGTTCAGTTCGGCTCGCAGATTCGCTCGTGGAATATTTTCGTAGGAAGCTGCGTCATACCCGTCATAAACCACGGTTATCCGAGACTGAGCCATTGGTAGCAACGCGCTGACCGCCTCGGCAGTAGCTTGCGAAACGGCAATAAACTGATCGGAAAGCCGGAAAAGCACTTGCGCCTTGAGCGGGACGCTGTATGGCAGGTGCTCAGGAGCGGCGTCATGGACATGAACTACACAGGGAATCCGTGCAAGGCGAGCACCAAGGCCAGCGTGGTAGGAAGCTCGCGGTGAGTTGGCGTGGATAATCACCGCCCGATGGCGTCGAGCAAGCTGAGCGATCCTAATGGCATTGGGTATCCAGGTGCGCGCCTGAAGGATCGCGGTATCGGTCACAAAGGCGTCTGGCAACCCTGAGGCTATTTCAAAAGGAATACCGAGCTTGCCACATTGTTCAGTCAGCCATCCGTGTCTCGGCACAACTAGGATCGGTTCAATGGCTCGGTCTCGTATCCTATCCATCAGGCAAAGAAGAGACGTCTCAGCACCACCATGGACTGCCGTGCAATTTACATACAAGACTCTATGCATAGAACCTCACTCTCTCATTTAGACGTATACCATCAACACCGGGATCCAGAAGAAGCGAACAACAACTTTTATGCTCATCACCTGATGCTGATTGAGGCCAATCGGGTCTTTGGTAATGCCAAACAGCGCATCAATCTTCTATCTTACTCCCAGGCAACGGATCGATCTTGATCAATAGCGACACCCCGGCATCCCTGAAAGGGCTTGTAGCAAGATTTGGCCGTTTAACACGAGAAGTCTCGCGGTCGAATAATGCTTGCCGATCCCTGCGATCTTCTTGCTGCGCCCGTCGATGCGGGAGGATCAACGCTTGGCGTCCAGGGCCGTAGTGTGCTGGATAACACGCACGCAAACGCGGGTATACTCGCGGGCAGAAGCAACTGAATTCATCGACAATGTTCTTAAGGTTTTTGGTACACTGCATACAGTGAATGACCAATAAGTGTGTCACATGGCGGCAACATAAAGAGTGCAAATTGTCGACAAAGACGAAAAAGCATCCGATCGACAAGCCTGTATGATAAGGATGTATTCAATAATCGTGGCTTCTGATGAGTTGCGATTGCATAGCTGCGATTAATCATTGCCTGGAGAAAAGCTCCGCGGTGATTAGGCGACAAAGCTTCACAGCGTATGTCTATGATTTTGAGAGAGAATAGTCTGGCAACAGCACGCAAAGCCTGATCAGTCCACATGGTTACATGATGAGGAGGAACTGCGAGAATATTATTTACAGACCATCTAAGGAATGAGTCGGTATTGGGAACAGTATAGATGATCAAACCTCCCGGACGCAACGCGGCAATGCTGGATGTAATGAATCCCACAATATCACTCACGTGTTCAAGCACCTGAAAGGCACACACGATGTCATAAGCGCCATTGTGAGTTGTAGCATGGTGCTCTATCGACTCTTTCAGCACCGTAAGCCCGCGAGCGCGAGCTCTTTGGACTGCACTGGCGTTGAATTCTAAACCGATATAAGTAGCAGAAGGAATGAAATCAGCAAATACCCCCTTGCCACAACCTATCTCGAGCACTTTCTGGTGGGCTTTTACTAGCCGAGCGGCGTATTGAAATTCACCTCGTTCATCAGGATAGTAGAACGACTGTTTTTGCAACTGTTCATAAAACCCCTCAGATCCCGTTATCAGCGGATCGAAAAAATATAAGCCAGTTGCATTTGACTTGTAGTAATCAATTGTTGTAAGACCTTTGAATTCATTGCCGATTTCAACCTTCATCCTGGTTCGGAACAAAGTGACGATATCGTGAACGTCCAGACGCTCCACCAACGTGACATCAGGACTGCCGCTGAGCGGACAGCATGGCATGGTTAAGAAAGGTGATGGTTGCATCCTCGACCTAGACCTAGGCGCCGTCCATAGGAATCTGGGCAGCTTGGCATATTAAGAAAGGTGATGGTTGCATCAGCGTCTTTGGAAAGCCCACTGAAAGGCAACAACGAAAACGATAGGGCAATCCCGTATAGCAATCGTACGCGGATTGCGAACCTGTCAGATGCAGTGCGGGTCGTAATTAGCTAGGGAAACTCCCGGCGCCGTACTGACAGGTTTGGGCCTTCACGACAGAATTACTGTATCAAGAATACACCTGAGAGGAGTCAGACCTGGAAGATCGTGTTGGATATTGCAGTGAGGTTATAATCGCGTATATCATTTGACGACTCAAGATTAATAAGGATATTGCATAGAAAAAGGCCGCCAAAGGAAGAGTGAACATCCATGTAGTCTTTATCATCATGAACAATTCGGTAACAGTTGCGGCAACGATCAGCGCAACAACCGGACCCGTTACGGTTCTCCAGAACGGAAACGGCGCCAGGAATGAGGATCTCCGGAGGAGCACGACGCAGATAACCAGCGTTGCCAGGGAGTAGGCCAGCGCCATACCGGTCAGCTGGCCGACTATCAAACCGCCCCCAACACCGAGGACTGTCAGGACGACCCAGATGAAGATCAGGCGAAAGGCGAAATGTATCTGACCCGCGGCGAAGAGGACAGGAAAGATCGAGCCTGTCACAAAGCCGCCAATCATGTTGGGTGCCAATGCGTACACTACTGGCAGCGCGGTGAGCCAGATGGCGCCATATATCAGAGGGACAATGAGATCGGCGAAACGTACCAGTATAAATAGAACCAGGAGGCCAACGCTAAAATTGAGCCAGATCGCCATCGCTGCAACCGTACCCATTGCTTCTGGGTTATGTTGGACACGTGAATAGAGAGGAAAAACCAGACGATCAACCAATCGGTTGAAATACACCGGAATACCAATATAAAACAAAGACCAACCCCAGATCCCTGCACCTGCGGCGCCGATGACCGGCACCAGTAATACCAGTGGCAGTTGATCTTTAATGTACGATATGAGCCGTACACCCTGGATTCCCACGCTAAAGCGGAGGTAGGGAAAGATGTGCGTGAAATTGAGGGAAAGGCGTGGACGCCACGGTCTATGCCGCAGGATAATGGCCAGGTCAAGTGTATACCGGACAGCCAGAGCGACGACAATACTGGCAAGGCCGTAGCCGGCCCAGACCAGTATCACTACCACAACCTGATACGCGAGCATACCCAGCACTTCGGCCAAGGCGATCACCTCGAAGCGGAGTTCGCGTTCCAGCAGCATTGCCGGGATGGCGCGCAAGACAGCCATCAGTAAAACAATACCTAGCGCTCGGATGACAGGAACGGCGGCCACGTCAATGTTTGCCAGACGTATGATCCATGGCGTGCCAACCCACAGACCGGTGGCGATAAGCGTATAAATAATCAATTGTAGCGAAAAGAGACTGGCAAGTTCGCTCTGTGTGGGCGATTGTTCGCGCTGAATCAAAGCGGCACCGAAACCAACGTCGGTAAACACCGTGAGCATTGTCTGAAAGGCGAACATAGCCACAAAAATACCATAGATCTCAGGTGCCAAAGCCCGCGCCAGAAAGATATTACCAAAGAACAGCGCGCCATAGTAGAGAATCTGACGCGATACTAGAGCTACCAGTCCGCGGGACATCTTGCTAAGGATGTTGCCAGTTGTTGAAGCAGGATCTGTCTGTTCGTATGTCATGTCATTCTCTAGTCAGACGATCTCGAACCAGAATGAAGCGCCATAGTATTCGTTGTTCATCCCGATTGCCGGTGAAATTGCCTGACGCATGCTCTCGGTATACTCGCGACTCATCATGTGCGTCGCGAATACGATACGGTAGCGCGACGCATGGGCAAGTAGAGCTTGCAGCATATATTGCTCAGTGTAGAGTCGCTTCTGATAGATATATGGATAATCATAAGGCGTATAGATATCATGAACCTGGACCAGCGTGCCTGTAGAGAGTTGTGGGATTAATGTATTGAAAAGATACGGTATGTCACCGCGCGATCGAGTGATATGACTAGAGTCAATAAACAACAGCGGGCGATCTATTTGGAGTATAACCTCAGGCGGTACTTCCTCCACCATACGATTAATCACCCGATCAGCAATATTAACAATATCAGCGCGAGGTTGAGGATCAATCGCGACCAATTCACATGAGGCCCCGAAGTTTCGTAGTGCGAACCGCGCAATGCGCGTGCTATATCCACTTCCAATCTCGACAATAGATCCAGGGCGATAATCGCCAATCAACGCCGCATAGACCTCGGCGTCCGGCGTAGGATAGTAGCCATTGTGCATGTACGGTTTCCCCGGATGCAGTGTATTAATCTCTGGATTGCAACGGAGGGCATTGAACACCTGCTGATACGCCAGACGCCATCGTTCGAGGCGCTCGAGTTGTGCTGGGATCTGCAGATCAATGCCCGGCAGATCGAGGCGTGTCTCAGGCGCAAAACTGGTCAGATCTCTGCCTTCAAGATCGCGGGGTAGTACCCAGGCATTAACGTACCGAAGCAGGTCAATCGGTTGCATGAGCCAGGGTGCCACACTGCGAGCAAATGAAACCAAGGAGCGCTGCGGGAGATGTTGCATAGATTTGCACGCGTACGAGTGACAGCAGGAATACGTTGAAGTTTGTTATGAGTCGGCTAAAGGCGTCAGTGTTATCCAATCGACAAAGCCGTTGCGATCACCATGAGCGCTGTATGTGCCATCAACCAGACGAATACCGACTACATTTAATCCTCCTCGCAATTGCACGACCGCGCTATTCTCCTCCCATGAGTCATCGGCACGATCATAGGCGAACTGCTGAATCGTGACCCCGTTAACAACTACGGCATATTCGACCGGGGGGCGGGGATGTTGCGCACGCAGGCGCAGCACATACGGCTTGATTGTTTCGCATGAAACAAATGCAACAGCCGTACCAGACCACCAAAGAGTACCAATGGAGGGGTCATGAGAAGGCCAGTCAGTCAGAGGTCGCCCATCATGTTCAATCGATTCATCGAACAGATAATGCAAATCCTCGACTTCGATACGAAGGGTCGTTGGCTCAGACGCATACGTCTGAGCGGCAAGATCAAGCCCTGCATATTCGAGCCAACCTGGTGCCTGTGGGTCCTGAACCGCAGCAGCAGCAACTCCTATTCGAAACGCTACTGGTTTATCATACCCTCCGGCAAGGCAGACTGCATCGAGGTAGGTTTCCAGGGCTTTGTCTGGTTTACCAAGCAATAACTCCTTGTCGGCACTCTCGAACAACCGTTGCGTAGAGATGCCAAGTGCCTGGTACAGTACAATAGCTTGATCCGGTCGATCATTCCGGCAGTATGCGCTAGCCAGTTCGTAGGTTATCAGCAAGCTATCCGGTTGCAAATGGTGGGCATGCTCCAGCATTCTGAGCGCCTTATCATGTTGTCCTTGCAACTTATAGGCATGGGCCAACCAGCGTTGGAGCCAGGGATCAGACGGTGCCCAACGGACGGCGCGCTCGAAGTATGCAATAGCATTTTGAGTCGATAGATCCTGGTCAACTCTGGCGCGTTCGAGGGCCTGTGCTCCCATACGGGCATACCAGGTGACGATCAGCAGAGGGACAAGGAACCAGGCAATAATCCCTGACAGGAAACCAGAAACGATCAGGCAACCACACGTGGTGCTGTCTGAACGGAGAAGTGATCGAGGATCAATAGTATTCAAGCCTTTTGTCCCCAACTCAATGCTTGCCCGCTCCTCCCTCGCTCGTGATCATCGAGCCTTCATGCTGTATCTTCACTGGTCTGACATTTTTCTGCGCAAGCACCACATAGTTCAGCGTGTCATGAGCATCGTACCAGGCCTGATCGAGCCATAAACAACTAGCGTTGATTCCCATGGTGATCAATCGGCGGAGAAACCAGTCAGTGGAAAATCGCTTGACGAGCCGCTTCTGCCAAAGAGTGTTGTTCAAGGTCTGGCCGATCTGAGCCCACACTCCGCCCTGGTTAACAATCTCAAGTACGCTCATACCGGCACGTTCGATAAGATGCCTGAGCCCATAAGGTGTGTAACGGTAATAGTCGTGAGGTACTTCGTGCAGTCGCCACGCCTGAGGAGCAGAGAGCACCAGCAAACCGCCAGAACGAAGAATCCGGCTAATCTCTTCGAGCATAAGCCAGGGATCAGAGACGTGCTCGATCACTTGTGTGCTCAGCACCCCATCAAACGTAGCTTCCTGGAACGGCAGGCACTGTGCTGTTCCAACGATTTCTGGCAGGCTGCCTGCATGATCAATGTCGTATGCTACGTACTCCGAAGCATTTACAAGCATTGGTTGATAGGGACGATTGCCACAACCGAGATCCAGAACGCGACCGCTGAGGTAGAAACAGCGAGTTTGAAGATGGTGATAGAGGTTATGATGAACCAGGTAATTAGTGTGCCAGAACTTTGGAGGGCGTCCAATGTGACGCCTGACTGCCGACTGCATAGAGATCAACCTGCTTGGTCTCTGTTTATCCCCCCACCACCACATACGTCGCCCCCGTCTGCACCTCGACCCGCACCGTCATGCCTTCCGCCGGGCAGGCGATTGGCCCGCCATCGCGGTTCGTGCAGCGGACGGGGCCATCGGCCGGTAAGGGGACACGCACAACTTGCGGCTGGTCACTCCACAGAACGACGACGTGGGCGTCGCCACGGCGCAGCACATAGCCTTCAACACTCTCCGGCACCCCTGCCAGGGGCTGCAGATAGCGCGCCCCGGCCAGCGTCCGGCTGGCGTGCCGGTAGGCAAAGTAGGCTGGTCGCGGCACCAGCGCGTCCCCCGGTTCGATCAGCGCGGTGTTGTGGTATGAATCACTGTCGTAAATATACCAGATATCGGCCGCCAGTCCGTCGCGCAGGGCGCGGGTAAAGGCCCGTGACAGGTAATCGGCCTGGGCCCAGCGGCACTCTGGCGTGATGGCGCCTGGACAGAGCAGCGCGCCCTCGGTGCGCAGCAGCGGTCGCTCGGCAATCCCGTAACGGGCCAGCACACCCCGCAGATAGGCCGGGCGCCAGTCCACTCGCGGGCCCAGGTCCGGC
>Ga0124941_1061498_pt1 | contig 18814 bp, 11 predicted proteins | sample YNPNP_0400MetaT_FD_92941 | JGI IMG/M metagenome (GOLD analysis project Ga0124941, IMG submission 92941) | Anoxygenic and chlorotrophic microbial mat microbial communities from Yellowstone National Park, USA - YNP NP_0400 MetaT (Metagenome... ... | reverse complement strand
GCCGGGCGGCTGCGCCGACGCGGGGCGGCGGGAGTTTCGGCCAGCAGCGCCGTGCCGGTGCCGCGCCTGTACTGGATTGGGACAGGCAGCCGCAGGCTGCGCGGCCTGGTCGCTTCCCGGAGCGCCTGGCTCATCGCCCGTGCGGAGGGGAAGCGGGCATCTGGATCGAGATTGAGCGCGCGCATTACCACGCCGGAAAGGCGGGGCGAGATGGTACGGCGCAACTGATTGGGCGGGGTGAATACAAAGGGGTGGGCGGTGGGGTCGTCGCCGGTCAGCAGTTGGTAGATTGTGGCCCCCAGGCTGTAAATGTCGGAACGGGGTGTGGTTTGCCCCTGGCCGGCGTACTGCTCCGGCGGGGCGTAGCCGGCGGTGCCCATCTTGAGCGTGTCGGTGCCCTTGCCTGGGTCGAACAATCGGGCCACGCCAAAGTCAATCAATTTGACCATTCCTTCGGCGGTCACCATCACATTCGCCGGTTTCATATCGCGGAAGATGACCGGCGGGTTTTGACTGTGGAGGTAATCCAGCACCCCGCATAGTTGCACGGCCCAGTCCACCACTTCCTGCTCCGGCAGTCCTCCTGGTGAGCGGGCAAGCCTGTCCATCAGTGTCTCGCCCTCGATATAGTCCATCACCAGGTAGAAGTTGCCGTCCTGCTCGAAATAGTCGGAGACGTTGGGCAGGTTAGGGTGGCTGAGGTGGGCCAGGATGGCGGCCTCGCGGCGGAACTGGACGGCGGCCTGTTCGCGCTCCTCGGGTCTGGCGTGGGGGTCAGGAAGGAGTTCCTTGATGGCGCGCGGCTTGTCGGCCAGGCGAGTGTCTGCTGCCAGGTAGACCACACCCATCCCCCCACCGCCGATCTGGCGGATGATGCGGTAACGGTTTTGAAGCAGTGTGCCGGGTGTCAGCATTGCATACCTCTCGATTAAGGCGGGCAGGGCGGCATCCGTAGCTCCTGGCCTTCGTACAACTGTGGCCCCCGCCGCCCCCATCTCAGTCCATTCTCCTGCGCCACCAGGTGGGCATATTCGTCAAGGCTCTCCGGGACCTCATCTTCTGGCCAGAGGCCCGGGCAATGACGACGGCAGACCTGATATATGCCTTCACCCCTTTGCACGATGATTACCGCCGGTGTTGGCGTCAGCGTGGGACTGGGCCTCAGCGTAGCAGTAGGGCGGGGAGTCCAGGTGGCCGTGGCATCATACGATGGCGTAGGTGTTTCTGTTACTTCCTTCTGCGCCGTGACGGGAGAGTGGGTACTTGTGGGGGGCGGTGTCGGCGAGGACAGCAGCTTGTGGGCAACCCATCCTGCTGCCCAGGCCATCACCCCCAGCAGTATGAACGCCACGGTAAATGCCAGAGCGTAGAATAGCTTACGCACTGCTCCACCTCATTGACAACGCCGGTATATTCTCACCGACCCCCTCCAATTTTACCACAATTACCCCGATGTTATCCTCTCCTCCGGCATTATTGGCTGCCTCTACCAGAGCATCACAGGCCTGTTGAGGGGTATCCACCTCTTTAAGGATACGGCATATCTCCGCGTCCTCGACCATGCCCCACAATCCATCGGAACATAGGAGGAGTATGTCGCCACCCTGCAGTTGGCGCGTGAAAATGTCCACTTCGATGTCCGGTCTATGCCCCAGGCAACGATAAATCTGGTTACGCTGGGGATGGGTACGGGCTTCGTGCGGGGCGATCATGCCGACGTCTACCAGGCGTGCCACCAGCGAGTGATCCTGTGTGAGCTGCTCCAGCCGTCCCTCGCGCAGCAGATAGGTACGGCTGTCACCGACGTTGGCCACGATCGCCAGGTCTCCGACGACCAGTGCAGCGGTCACGGTAGCCCCCATGCTGCTTCCCTGCTTCTGTGCGTACTGGAACAGGGTCCGGTTGGCCTGCTGGATGGTTTGGGTTAACAGCTCGCTCAGGGTGCCCTCCGCACCCAGGTGTGCCCTGAGCAACTCAGGCGACGTTCTGATCCTGGCAAGCTGGTCGGTAACGGCCTGTTTGACGATATTGCTGGCCAGATCACCGGCCTCGTGTCCGCCCATGCCATCTGCCACCAGGTAGAATCCTGCGGGAGGCTGGCCATCTTCGAGTGTGAGAGAGACGACAACGTCCTCGTTACGGGAGCGTTTGAGGCCGGGATGGGTGGCCTGGCCACATGAATATTTTAGCGGACCGGGTGTGGGCATGGCGGGCTGGAGCATAAGGTCGGCCAGCATTTCCTGCACCGTGGCATACTGCCGCCGCAGTGCTCGCTCGATGAACGGTTGCAGCGTGGCGGGGGCGTTTTCAATCCCCGCGCGCGCCAGCTCCTGGCCGGTCGCCAGGTAGAAGAGGAGGCAGGCCAGAAAGGCCAGGTCGTTGCCGATTTGCTTCCACAACACCCTCTCATCCGATGACATGGGGGTGCAGGTGCTCAGGTCGGCAAGCTTGATGTGCTTTCCTCTCTCAGTTGCGATCAGGCTTTCCAGGCTGGCGCCGCTGACCTCTGTATGGACAAAGTTGTGGCTGTGCAGATAAACCAATGCCCGACCTGCCTGGGCTGTTCCGTTCAGTGCCTCCTCCGGCGAGCGTTGTCGCCTTCCGTATCCCACCACCCCCCAGGTGCCGGGATGCCCGGTCACCGTGTAGAAACTTTCCTGGTATTGAAGGATAGCCAGATGAGGCAGGATATTGACGTGGCCGGTGCTGAGGTGCAGTAGCTGCTCGAGTTGCACGCTGGAGAGAAGGGAAGCCTGGCGAGGGGGGCGCTCATGGATGAGCACAGGCCGCAGAGGCATCCGACAGCGCAGGCACAGGCCGTCGGAGGGAATCTCAGATTGTGGGTGGTTACAAATCTGGCAGGTCAGATCAAGCGCGTCGTAGTAGATGGAGGCAGGTAACTCGCGCGTAAATAGGATCCCATAGCGCCGCCGCCCGTCGCTGGGGTGGCGTAACACACTGCCTGGCTGGAGCGGGGGCAGGTGGTGTGTGGTGGAGGGAACGGGATTCGCCAGCGCAGGGCCGGCGCCGCAGGAGCGATGCCAGCAGAGATCTCCGCCGCCTCGATTTACCGTACCGCACTCGGAGCATCTGTTTCTGACGCCCATAACCGAATCACCGCTTTTCCAGGTCCTGTACCACATGCTCGCAACGGCTCAGCGCGCTGGAAGAAAGCGCTCGCCTGTCCCAGAAAGTTGCCTCGTCAATGACCCCACCACCGGCTTTACAAAAGTCCACCAGCCATTGCAGGCACTTCTGTCCGTCTTCTATGGCGGCCTGGTACTCGTTCCATGTGGCGACCAGGGATGGGTCCCGGGCCGGGGCAGTGCTGGAGGGGCGATGGATGGAGTGAGCATACACGGTGCTGCAGTAAATGGTTTCGCCTCCGGCAAGCCGGTCAAACCACACCTTAATTTCCATCAGATCGCGTTGGGTGCGCCGGGCATCGGCCAGGAAGGTGGAGACCACACCGGAGCCGGCCGGAGTGTTGGTCGGCACCGGTCTGGACGCGGCGGGGGTTGCAGCAGGTCTGGGAGGGGCCGGGGTGGAGGTTGGCGCAGGGGTAGAAACAGGAATGGGCGTTGAAGTCGGTGCAGGGGTGCTGGTGGGGTGGAAAGGCGTGGGTGTGGAAGTGGGAGTGGCAACAACGGCCTGAGGAGATGGTTGAACGGGGGTGCCACCCGCCACGGTGCTGTAGACTGCCAGATTATCGAAACGTATTTCCGTCGCCTCATCTTCGTAGGTGGTGGCGGTCAGCGCGATGTCGCCCCGGGTATAGGTGGTGTCGCTGGTGCTCGCCAGTTGCTGGCCGTTGACGATGAGGACAAGCCCGGGACCGTCACATATCGCCTGCAGATGATTGGTTGCGTTCCCAAGTCTGATCGCGCTCGAGGCGCTCCAGTCCACCAGTGGTGTGAACTCATTGTGTACGGATTTCAGGATGGCATATCCTCCGTCGCCGGAGATGAGGAAGTAGTATCCGTCGCCATTCCCCTGCTCCCGGCATATCACCCCGTAATCGTTATTATTCCTCGGACCGGCAGAACGTTGTGCAGCATCCAATTCGATCATTACATTGTCGAACGAGCGATGGGCAGTGCCCCACATCGTGGCACCTCTCCTGGAGGAGATCACGAAGTAGGTACCTTCGTCGTAGCCAACGCTCCCCTCCTCGTATTCCCCGATTTCCCAGCCTGAGGCAGGAGATGCGAAGTCGTCCTCAAAAATGAGATTGCCACCCTGGGGGATGGTTGCCTGAGCAGGGGTGTACGTGAACGTTGGGGAGGGCGCCTCACCGGACCTCTTCACAGGACGGGCTCTCAGATACATAAACATCCCAATTCCCAGCACCAGACAGCACACACCGATTATGAACAGGCCCAGGCCACCCAGCAGCAGCCATGGCCGGCTTCTTTTGCCGCTGCTCGCCGGAGCATGCTCAGCGGCATAGGCTGGCGGTGACGCTCCCATTGCCACACGGGTAGGAGCAATGGCGTGGCGAGGTCTGAGAGCCTGTGCCATCTCGCGTGCGCTCTGGAAACGCCGCTCTTTGTCTATCTCCACCGCCCGCATCACGGCTGCCTCGGTTTCAGGGGAGATAAGCGCTCCAGCCATACGTGGGGGTATGAATGAAGATGGAGCGATCATACGCCTGGTGGCTGCAGGCGGTGCTTTTCCGGTGAGAGCGTGGTAGAGTGTCGCGCCCAGGCTGTAGATGTCGGAGCGCGGATCGGTGTGGCCGGGCGCTGTATCATATTGCTCCGGCGGGGCATATTCCGGGGTGCCCGCGCCCCGCATCACCGTTCGCGTCTGGGGATTATTCGGGTCCCAGAGCTTGACCAGTCCAAAGTCCACCAGCACAGCCTGGCCCGCGGGGGTGATGATAATGTTGGATGGCTTGATGTCCCGGTGGATGATGCCTTTGTCGTGACAGTACGCAAGCGCGTCAAGCAGTTGAGCGGCCAGTGTCAATACCTGCGCTTCTGGCAGTGCTCCCTGCCTGGCTATACGCTCCGCCAGGCTTTCCCCTTCGACAAAGTTCATCACCAGGTATTCGTTGTCCATCCACGAAAAATAGTCGGTGACACGCACCAGGCCAGGATGGTTCAGCGTGCTCAGTACCTGCGCTTCCTCTCTGAATTGTCTGCGTAACTGTGCCAGCAGTGCGTTATCCAGTTCGGGCTGGGGAAGCATTTCTTTGAGCGCGACGTGGCAGTTCATCCGCGTGTCCCAGGCGCGGTACACTGCCCCCATGCCGCCCTTACCAAGCAGATGGACCACGCGGTAGCGTTCTCTGACAACCGTACCAGCTTCAAGTGTCATGGCCTGCTCCTGCCACCAATGCCTGTAACTATTCAGCCGATTGAAATCGCCCTCTTCAGGCGCTCCGCGCCAGGTGTCGGCCTGCGCCGACACTGTCTCTATTCAGCCGATTGAAATCGCCCTCTTCAGGCGCTCCGCGCCAGGTGTCGGCCTGCGCCGACACTGTCTCTATTCAGCCGATTGAAATCGCCCTCTTCAGGCGCTCCGCGTCAGGTGTCGGCCTGCGCCGACACTGTCTCTGGTGGTGCAGCAAGGCAGGGGCGATTGATTCATCGCCCGTACCTGGCGCAGGCCGACCATTGGCCGCAGGCCCAAAAGGGTGTACGGGCGAGGCGCGCCTCACCCCCTACAGTCACCGCCTGAATAGTTAACGATACCTTACAAAATGACGCTCGGGCAGCGAGCCTTCAGGCGGAGAATCCGGCTGAAGCCTCCACGCCGGCGCCTTATTTGAAAAGCATTGCTCCTGAAATCAGCAATAAGACACCTGCCACCACAAGGGCCATCAGTTCCGCAATGATGAATGTGATGGCCACAAACCATCCGGCAAACCGGGCTGCCTTAGACGGCGCTCCCATCACCCTGACCGGCACCCGCCGGAGGCCGGCAGGGTCATCCAGCTCCAGGAAGGAGCTGAACTCCCGCTCTTCCGGCACGAACAGACAGGCCGGCCAGAGCAGACAGCGCTTCAGCCATCCGTTAAGTCTGACCTTCCCCGGCTTGAGGAGGGTGACGTGTACTGTCAGGGTCACTTCTCTGTCGTGGCCGGTGATGCGGGCAGGGGTGACCGTCAGCCAGGGGGCAGTCGTTCTCAGTTCTACGCTCTGATCAGCCGTCGGGGGGATCGTGACACGTGCCTTCTTGACAAGGGCCCCGTATTCCACCCGCCCGAGATCAATCGTCGCCTCTTCCGCAACTGGTGTGGCGGGTGAGGGCGGCAGTCCCCCCTCTTCGCCTGCGGACGCCGGGAGAGCTGGTCTGGCGGGTGAACGACGGCCGGCGGCTCTGGGCCTCCCGCCGGTCAACGCCGCGCGCATCTCAGAGATAGAAGAGAAGCGTTTATCTTTGTTGACTTCAACCGCTCTGGCGATAGCCTCCTCAACCTGACGGCTCACCCGGGGGTTGAGAGTACGCACCGGTGGGAAATAGAACGGTTTGTTTCTGGGGTCGTGCAGTGTGAGCAGATGATGCAGGGTCGCTCCCAGAGCGTAGATGTCGGCCTGCTCATCGGTCTGGGCGCTGCCATATTGTTCGGGCGGTGCGTAACCCTCGGTGCCGAACTGGATGGTATCTCTGTGCCGGCCCGGTTTGTAGAAGCGCGCGATGCCGAAGTCAATCAGTTTAACTGCGTCAGTACCGCGCACGATCATGACGTTGGCCGGCTTCATATCGCGGTAGATGATCTTTGGATTCTGGCTGTGCAGGTAGGAGAGTACGTCGCATAACTGGTCGGCCCATACAATGACCTGTTCCTCATCAAATGGCGTCTCGCGTTGTTCCAGCAATTCCTGCAGGGTATGGCCGTCAACGTATTCCATCACCAGGTAATGACACGTTCCCTCTCGAAAGCTATCGGTGACGTGCACCAGATTGGGATGTTCCAGCGTGGCCAGCAGCGCTGCCTCACGACCGAAGGCCTCAATCACACCTGCTCGCTCTGAAGGTGCAATTGATAGCTCGTTTACTTCTTTGACGGCGACAATTTTGTTGCTGAGGCGGCGATCATACGCTTTGTAGACGGCGCCCATACCGCCTTTAGCGATCCTTTCGACGACGGCATAACGGCCGGCCAGCAAAGCAAGCGGCGGCGATTCACCGGCCTCGGGAGCGGAAGGCACGGACAGCATTGAAGGAAAGGCAACTTTTTCCGCCTCCCGGTGGACAGCGGGCAAGAAGCGCCTGCATGCCGGGCACAGGTACGTGTTCTGTGAGACAGGGGCACCACAAAAGGGGCATTTTTCACCGGGTTTCTGCGCAGCAGGGTGGACCGGCCGGCCGCATATCTTGCAAAAGCGCGCCCCCTGCCGCAGCACTGCACCGCAGGCCCGGCATTTTATGATACCCTGGCCTGTAGCGGGCAGCGCGCTTCTGCAATGCCGGCAGAAGCGTGCGCCGGCCCGGTTATCTGTCCCGCACACAGGGCAGGTGGTCATCTTGCTCCCAACTCAAGTCAACTTGCGCGAAAGCATCCTGGTCTCGTACTGCAGTTTTCTGGTATGCGTGGCATCAGCCCGGCCGTACAACTCCAGTGTGGCAGCCTGACGCTGAAATTCCTCGGCCAGTTCGTTTTCCCCCATATCAAGCAGGCGGGTAGCGGCAGCCCGCAGTTTGCGGGTGGCGGAGCCGATCTCGCCCGCCCGGAGATCGGACATTGCCTGCTGTTGAAGTTTGTACGCGCTCAACACTTCTACAGCCCGCATTACCTGAGGGTCAAATGCAGATGCTCTGGCCCAGTCGGTGGTATATTCCACTACCAGGTCGGCCCGTGTCTTGGCATCACTTTCCAGGCCAGGCGGGGCATCGCAGGTCAGGAGAGCTTTAGCCAGCAGATGTGCCCCAGGCGGGCGCGGCGGCACGACAAGCTCAAGCACCAGGGTCATTTCCTCTTCGGGGCCCATGTTGCCTAACTGGAAACTGTAGCTTCCTCCCTGGCCTGGCATCTCGAGCGGTGCGATGGTGGGGCTGAGCCGGTAAGCGTAGCGCACCGCCACACCCTCCGAGAAGTTGAGTTTAAGCTCGACATTTGAATAACGTGCTCTCTGAGCGCGCTGCAGCTCTCTGGAGAGGATGGCAGGGAGTGTTTCGAGCGTTTCCACAAGATAGGCCTCGCCGCCGGTCTGATCGGCGATGGGGATCATCAGCTCCTCGTTAAATTCCCCTCCCAATCCCAGTGTGCTGATGGGGATGCGGTGCCGACGCGCGTAGACAGCCCAGGCGCGGCACGCATCTTCATCCCTGGTGAAGCCATCGGTGAGCACGAGCAGACGCCTGGCCACACCGTCGGTCTTGCTCCGTTCCAGCTCCTCCAGTCCGACCTTCAGCCCCTGCCCGATGTAAGTCTCATCGCCGAGCTGCAGCCTGTCGAGCTGGTCAAGCATGTCAAGAATGCGCTTCTTCTCGGTACCCCGGGTGGTGGGTATGAGTAAAGCAGCTCGCCCGGCGAAGACGGTGAGTGAGAAGGTATCGTACGGGCGGAGTTCCTCGATGACGGCGCGCAGTGCTTCCCTGACGCGGTCTATCTTTCGCGGCAGGCGGGCTATCATCTCTACAGGGATGTCCGCCGAATGCCAGGCTGGAACGCCGTCTATCAGCAACTCCTGGAGTGTTCCGTTGCGAGCCAGCTTCTTAAACTCACCGCTGCTGAGCACCCGGATATTCATGGACTCGCTTACGTCCACGACGAGTGCCAGGTTGACAGGTCTGGACGTGGAGTCTGTGCCCTGCTCCCCACGAATTTTCAGCAGCAGGTAGACCAGCCGCTGATGCTGTGTGGCGGGTATTGCCTGTGTATTGATTTTCCAGGTCAGAATCAGCCTGTCCACTCTCCCTTCCTGCACAGTTCGAATATTTTGCTGCTCCCTCTTTCCCGTTCCAGTTGCAGCATCTTCCGCAGCCCCCTGCCGTACATACTATCCTGCTGTTCCATAAACTGCAGCTTCTTCACAGCCCCTGCTGCCTGCAACGTCTTGTAGGCCACCCATTCGGCGAAGCCTTCGCGCAGGAGCGGGTCCTCAAGCAATGGACAGTTCTCTCCCTGCCAGGCGTGGGCCCACTCGTGTGCAATGGTCTGTATAAAAAGCGTCCGTGGCAGGCCGGAGAGCACGTACATCACCCTTACCGGGCCCTTGCGGGTAAACAGGCCGACCACTTTGCTTTCCCCGTTATGGGGGAGCAGGCCGGCCTCCTGTACCAGCCGTTCCAGATGACGCGCGTCGGTAAGTGTGAACTCTGTACCGATCCTGAGCTGCAATCCCAGATGGGCGGTGATGATACGAGCCGTATATTCGAAAAGCTGTCTGGCCTGAAATGTGTCGTAGACGGCTGTACGGTGACAGTATACACAGATACGGCGGCCATCCGCCAGCAGGACATGTTCCGCTCCCACAGGCACGCCGCAGACTGCACAGCGGGGAGCCGTCCTGGCGCAGCTCCGGCATACGGCGATGGGTGGCTCGTCCAGCCCCTCGCCCGGAGTGTAGAACAGTCCCCCACCCCACAGCCTTTTACCACACAGGTGACAGCGGTTCATCCTCCCCACCGCGCGCACAATTTATAGACTTCGGGGGCATTGGTCACGTTATGTTGGTTGGAACCATCTGCATTGGCCACCCAGATATCATAAGCTCCCACCGTACCGACCGGTTGCAGGTACAGGATCATTGACCCATCTGGCGAGAGGTAAGGCTCATAGGCAAGCGGGAGTACCGGCTGGTAACCCGCCGTGGTGGGAGAGGCGCGATGCAGCGTATGATCTATTGTGAAGTAGAAGTACGAGCTATCAGGTAACCAGAGGAGCGGCTCTTTAGTATTGAGGGGGCCGCTGTAGGTTGCCTGCAACATTGTACCATCGGAGGTCTGATAGACACTCAGGTAATAGGTACCCTCACTGTACCATATTGTGACCTTGTACGCTCCATCCGGCGAGTAGCAGTCTTTAGGATAGCCGATGGCACAACGGTAGCCGTAGAAGATTCTGTAAGAGAGGCCGGACAGGGTGGTTACTGTGTCGCCCCCGGCACAGGTGGACTTGTCGTATGCCACCGGCTCGGATACGCGCCCCTGCGTCCAGGAGGGATCGGTGGTGGCCAGGTAATAGTTTTTCTGGCCCGCGTCAATGGTGTAGAGTATACGTCCAATCTGCCCAGGCTGTATTGGCAACAGGGTGGGCGTCTGAGTGAGCTGGGTGGGCGGCATGGCGGCACCAGGGGTAGGCGAGGGCCGGGGCTGCACTTGCAGGGCAGAGATGTCGTCAATGTATATCTGTCCTGTCTGGGGACCACCGATCCGGTCCAGCACCAGCGCGTAGAAGCGGATGGGATAGTCCACGGTACGGTTATCCGGGCCGGAGATGTGGCCGGAAGGCCAAGGCAGGGTGGGGTCTATGTAACCTGTCATCTGTTGCCAGCCCTGACCGCCGACCTTGCCCAGGTGCACCGACCAGATTTGGTTTTGGGCGTCCTGGATCCACACGTTCAAATAATGTCCGGAGCCGTCTCCGTAGACCCAGGCGCTGATGGCGTTGGGTTGCCCACCTGTTCCCAGTGGGTTAACGAAGACGACAAAGTCGTCTCCCGATGCCGGGAAGTTATAGCGCAGCCGGGCGGCGTAGTTGCCGGAGTGGACCTGTTCCTGGGTCTGTGTCAGCTCGCCATAGGGCTGATCACCCCGTCGCCAGTTACCGAACTGCTCGAAGGTGATCAGTGCCCCAGGGGATACCGGGGCCTGGGTTGGCGTCGGGGTGCCGGTCTGCAGAGTGGCTTTGGGGGTGGCGGTGGGCGAAGGCGTGTTTGTGGCCGCCCTGGTCGCGGTGGGGGTCTCTGTCCGGCCTTGAGTTGGAGTGGGGGTTTGTTTTCCCGTGCCCCCGGCCAAGCCCTTAGGCGTACTCGTAGGGCGTGGCGTATGGGTGGGTTCTGGAATCGGTGTGATCGTTGGTGTTTCCGTCCCAATTGCCTTTGCCGACAGAGGTGGGGTTGGCGAGGGAGGAGGCAGGGGGGTAACAGTGGCTGTGGGGGTCACCTCCCTCTCCGGGCTCCCCCTCCCGGGCAGGAGCAAAAGTGCTCCCACCCCGATCAGCACCAGTGCCAGCAACAATGCCACTCCTCCCAGGATCCAGGTCAGCGGTGAGACGCGGTGTGCAGGGCGCACAGCCACCGCAGCCTGTGTTTCTGGCATCATTCTCGTCTGGACGGCGGGTGTGAAGGCCGGAGCTTTTACAGGCACCTTTTCTCCTCTGAGCGCTGCGGCCATCTCCTGGGCTGAACTGAACCGCCTGTGCACGGCCAGCTCGGTTGCTCTCAACACGACGCTCTCGGTGAGTGGCGAAATGCGCGGTACCAGTCGGCGGGGGTTTTGGAATGCGTCGGGGTTGGCGATGCGGATTGTCGCCGTGGGCGGTGCCTTGCCCGTCAGTGCATGGTACATTGTCGCTCCCAGCGAGTAAATATCGCTGCGTGGATCGGTGTGGGCTGTTTGCGTGTCGTATTGCTCAGGCGGGGCATACTCTGGCGTGCCCATACCGCGCATCACCGTTCTCGTATGAGGGTCGCGAGGGTCCCACAACTTGACCAGTCCGAAGTCTACCAGCACCGCTTTCGATCCACCCCTCATCCCTCCTGTCTGAGGAGTGATAATGACATTTTGCGGCTTGATGTCCCGGTGGATGATCCCCTGGCTGTGGCAATAGGCCAGTGCGTCAAGCAACTGGAGTGCCCATCCCACCACCAGTGGCTCGGGTAACGCCCCCTCCCGCGCGATCCGTCGGTCCAGCCCCTCCCCTTCCACAAAGTCCATCACGAGATAGGAATTCTCGCCCTCTTCGAAGAAGTCAATGACGCGCACCAGGTGCGGATGCACCAGGCGGGCAAGTACCTGGGCCTCCTGGCGGAATTGCCGACGCAACTGTAAGAGAGTGTTGGGATCCAGTCCTGGCTGAGGAATCATCTCTTTGACCGCGACGTTGACCTCGAGGCGCATGTCCCAGGCGCGGTAGACAGCGCCCATCCCTCCCTGTCCCAGCATCGACACGATACGGTAGCGGTTTTGCAATAACCACCCTGGTGTCAGTGACATTCCTCTTGCCTCTATCTTACATCCTTACTTCTCAGCACAATGATTGTCCCAACGCCAGATGCGACGCCGAAAATGATCATGATCAGCCAGTCGCAGGCGAGATGTCTCGCCGAGCGAGTGTAGTCAATGTCAAACTCTCTCTTGCTATATATGACCTGCAGCTCGGGTGTGATCGTCTCCGAGTGGGTGACCACTTCAGTTGTCGTCACCATCTCGTGCTGTATGACCTTCGGCACGGAGATAGGGACGGTCTGGACGATGCCGGGCTGCACGGTCACGGGGATCGTTTCCGTAACCGTCACCACTTCAACCGGCTTCCAGTTTTCGGCCGGCTTCTCGACTGTGTAGGAAATGACCTGGGTGACCGGGTCGGGCTGGAAGCTGGTGCGGGTGAGCGAGTTAAGGTACTCCATATTTGCCGAGACGCCCAGCCCTTCCATCGTCCAGCGCGTGAGTGTGAGGACAGATAACCTGTCGGCCGCTGGAGGCAGGTCGAACACCACACCTGCAAAGATGATCTGCAAAAAGAGCAGGATCAACATCGCGTAGATGACGGTGTTCGTGTTGGGCACCAGCGCTGAGATGAGCAGCCCCAGCATGATGGAGGCAATGGCTCCAATGAGCAGTGTCAGGTACATTTCAAGCATCGCCGGCATCAGGACTCCGTCGGCGGGCATCTTAACTTTCAGGCAAACTACCAGCAGCAGGAGCATGCACTGAACCAGTGCAAAAGCACCGAGCACGCTCACTTTGGAGAAGAGGTAGGGCACCAGGCGCAAATTGACCATGCGTTCCCGCAGGTAGATTGGACGCTCTTTGACAATTTCGTAAGCGGCGGCGAAAAGGCCAAGCAATACCGCTGCCAGCGCGAGCATAAACAGGAGTGTCTGGGCATTGCCGACGACGGCATAGGTGGCATTCTTTCCGCCGGACGCTAGCTTAGCCTGCAACTGCCGCATTATCTCCGCCTCGCTATCCCCGACCAGCCAGTTGGATTTGGTGATGAGCAGGAGCAGGAGGCCGATGGCAGGCATCACCGCCAGCAGCACCGTGAGGAGCAGTTTATCGTGCAGGACCAGTTCCAGGTAACGTCGGGTGAGGGTGATAAACTGGAGGAAGGGATTGGCACGGGCCTGGCGGCGCGCGGGAGCACGATAGTCTTTCTAGCTGATCTCTGGCAACATTTTCTGTCTGGCGACCACATAGCGCTGGTACTGCTGCGACTGGCGGAAGCGCTGCTCCCACATATAAGCTTTCTGCCGTGCCTGTCTGGGATCGAGGTCATCCAGCCGGTCGTAGATGTCGGCAAAATCGTTGCCTGGCACATTGAAGAATTGGAAGGCCTCGTGTGGGGGGCCGAAGTAGACCAACCGCCCCTGCGAGAGAAAGCAGACGTGATCACACTGGGAGATGTTGGATGTGGCATGGGTCACCAGAATGACGGTGCGCCCGCCATCGGCCAGGCGGCGCAGCGTGTGCATCATCTTTTTTTCCAGCCCCGGGTCCAGCCCGGAGGTCGGCTCGTCCAGGAAGAAAAGTTTCGGTTCGGCCAACAGCTCGACAGCGATGCTCACCCGTTTGCGCTGTCCGCCGCTCAGGCTGCTCACCAACTGGTCCTTCTGCCCCAGCATTTCTACCTGCTGCAGCACCTCATCAATGCGCTTTTCGATCTCCTCGGCTGAAGTGTCGGGCGGCAGGCGCAGGCGCGCTGCGTAGCGCAGCGCGTTGGCTACGGTCAGCTCCCGATGGATGATGTCATCCTGGGGCACATAACCCACCATCGTACGGTACAGGTCGAAATGGCGGTAGAGATCGTCCCCGTTGATCAACACCTGCCCTTTCTGGGCGCGGACGAAGCCGTTGAGCGCCATCATCAGGGTGGATTTGCCGGCGCCACTGGTGCCGACAAGCGCCACGAATTCGCGGGGGTAAATGGAGATGCTCACGTCGTGCAGAATGCACTTGCGTCTGGCTTTGGACCCTACCTCTCGCCTCAAGCCGATGCCGTCAAGTCTGACGCCGCCGGTCACGGCGTATTGTTGCAGGCCGGCAGCTTCCCAGACCAATCTGAACGGCCCGATCTGGATCACGTCTCCCTGTTTAATGATGCAGGGAGCCGTCACCCTGCGACCGTTTACGAAGGTGCCGTTTGTGCTGTTCAGATCGGTCAATACGAATCCCTGGGCAGTGCGGTCGAGACGGGCGTGACGCCAGGAGACGACGGGGGCCTGGAGTGGAATGTCGGCCTGGGGATCGCGCCCTATGATCAGGGACGGTTTCAGCCCCAGAGCTGTGGTGCCGATACGGATCGTGCTGTAGGCCGGCGCCTCGACCACAGCGGATTCGCGCAGTGTGAGGCTGACCGAGTTGCCCAGTGGATCGCCGATGCGCAGAATATCGCCGTCGTGCAACTCGGCGCTCCTGGCAAGCCGCCCGTTGACAAAGGTGCCATTGGTGCTGTCCAGGTCGGTATAGTACCAGGCCCTTCCGCGCCTCTCGAGGCGACCATGCCGGCCGGAGACATAGTCAGGCGATAACACAATGTCGTTGTCCGGCCAGCGGCCGATGGTATACATCGCTTTCTCGAGCGCTACCCGCTGTTCCGCCTGGCCAGGGATACGGATGAGCAGGAGCGATGTACCGGTCCTCATATCCGCATCCGACTGTTGTAATGGCCTTCCACAGGCCGGGCAAAAACGAGCGGCGGGTTTTCGTATTTCAGCGCTACAGAAGCGACAGAAATTGGCCATAAAAGCATCCCCCTGATCTTTGACTATGGCGGTGGTGGCTCCGTCGGCGGAGGCGGAGGTGTGTCCGTCGGCGGAGGCGGCGGTGTGTCCGTCGGCGGAGGCGGCGGTGTGTTCGTCGGTGGAGGCGGCGGTGTGTTCGTCGGTGGAGGCGGCGGTGTGTTCGTCGGCGGAGGCGGCGGTGTGTTCGTCGGTGGAGGCGGCGGTGTGTTCGTCGGCGGCTGGACGGTCGGCCGCACCGGCGTGGCAGTCATACCGGGAGTGGCCGTCCTGGTGGGGGACGGGGTAGGTGTCGCCGCTGTCGGTGTGGCAGTCACACCGGGGGCGCGCGTCCTGGTGGGGGACGGTGTGGGCGTCACCGCTGTTGGTGTGTGAGTGGGGGTTGCGGTGGCGGTGGCCGTCCCCGTCATCGTGCCGGTGGGTGTGAGCACGGGGGTGGATGTAGATGTCCGCGTCGGAGTCGGCGTGCGGGTCGGTGTGTGGGTAGCCGTCGGCGATAACTGCACCGCAGGGGATCCCACGGCCATCACAGGCTGCTCTGTGGTGGGAGTGGCCTGCTCGCGTCCGACCCTGCCCAACGACAGGCCGGAGAACAGACTGCCGCCCACAACGCTGCCGGCCGCCACGCCTGCACCGAAGAGCAGCATAAGTACCATTCCTGCCAGCCAGACCCATGCCGGCACGCGCCGACGTGCACGCGCCGGCGCGGTGGCGGGGATCACAGATGCAGCCGGTACAGCCGGAGCGGGTGAGGCTACCGCCTGTCCAATCATCACCGGCGGAGGTGGTGCCTCCATTTTGCGTGTCTTGACCCTGGGCGTGGGCGGGGCTGTTGCTGCACTCACTTTCTCGGCCCCCCAGGCGGGGACCGGCACCCCCAGTGCCTCCGCCATTTCGGCTGCGCTCTGCCAGCGCTGGGAACGGGCCAGTTCAAGTGCTTTCAGGATCGCTTCTTCGGTGCGCCTGCTCACATTGAGGCCAAGGCTGCGCAGGGGTCTGAACTGCTCCGGGTCGGAGATACGCATCGTGGCCGTCAGCGGTGCCTGGCCGGCGAGCGCGTGGTAGAGTGTGGCCCCCAGGCTGTAAATGTCGCTGCGGGCGTCCGTGTGCCCCATGTACATGTCATACTGCTCAGGAGGAGCGTACTCTGGCGTCCCCATACCGCGCATTGTGGTCTTGGTGTGCGGGTCGCTTGGGTCCCACAACTTGACCAGCCCGAAATCCACAAGCACTACCCGTCCGTCCGGGCGGATGATCACGTTCTGAGGCTTTACGTCGCGATGCAGCACGCCCTGGGCATGGCAGTAGGCAAGTGCATCCAGCAACTGGCCGGCCCACACCAGCACCTGTGCCTCAGGCTGGGGGCCTTCGCGCTCGATCCTCTCGGCCAGGCTTTCGCCCGTGACGAAGTTCATCACCAGGTATTCGGAGCCGCGCCAGGAAAAGAAATCCGTCACGCGCACCAGATGGGGATGATCCAGGCGTGCCAGGGTGTAAGCTTCCTTCTGGAACTGTTGGCGCAACTGGGCCAGCATATGGGCATCCAGACCAGGTTGGGGGATCATCTCTTTGATCGCTACGTGGACGTCTAACCTGGTATCCACCGCGCGGTAGACCACCGCCATGCCGCCCTCACCCAGCACGGAGATGATACGGTACCGATCCTGAAGCACCTGGTCTGGTTGGAGCGTCATCTTACACCTCACGCATAAAAGTTCAGCCTTACCTTGCCCAGCCGTATCTCGTCCCCGTTGTTGAGCGGATGGGGCTGGCCGGGTGTGAGTTTCTCCTGATTGACATAGGTATAGTTGGTGCTGTTCAGGTCCTCGATGAAGAACTGCTCTCCCCGCATGTAGATGCGGGCGTGACGGCGGGACACGCCGCCCTCGTCTCCACCGTGATCGGTCAGGTCAATGTCCGGGAAGATGTTGTTGACCGGGTCCTCCCGCCCGATGATGATCTCGCTCCGGCCGGGCGGGAAGGGGATGGCTGCGTTGGTGCTCTGGACTACCAGGCGACCATGTAAACCTCCAACGCCGACGGGTGGAGCGGCCACCGGTGGCGGGTATTCGACCTGAGGCGCAGCCGCGAATGGGGGAGCAGCACCGGTGAGCGAAGCACCGCACATATCACAGAACATGCTGCCGGGCTCCAGAGACGTACCACAATTTGGGCAGACCAGCGCTCCCGGGGGGGCGGGAGGCGCGTGATGAGGAACAGGCTGTGCTGGGGCAGGAGCTACCCCGCCCAGTGCCGTGCCGCAATTCTGACAGAACTTCTCGCCTGGCATAACCGGCGCGCCGCAGGATGGGCACCGCGCCGCCACCACCGTGGGCGCGGGCTGGACCGAAGGCGGCGCTGCCACCAGCCTTGTCCCGCACTCATCGCAAAAGATGGCTCCATCAATTTGTTGAGCACCGCAATTCGGACATACTGGCATGGTTTTTATCCTCCTGGTGTGTGTCTCAGAGGTAGCCGGAGAGGCATACCCCGGCTGCCCGCGGCCTGGCAACCGCTATGGTCCTTGCCACACTTCCACGTCGTCCACATAGGCGTAAGTGTTGTAGTAAGCCCGGTCGTTGTAAAAATCAGGCTCGTATTCACGGCTCCAGACGGCCATATACAGCGTGACGGTTGTGCCGGAAAAAGCGCCCAGGTCAACCGTGACCGTCCGCCAGCCGGAATCCCATTCCATCGGCAGGTTCTGGGCGGCCACCACTTGTCCTCCGCAGAAGACGAGCCCTCCTGCAGATGGCGTCAGCGTCGTCTGATCAGGGTTCAATTTGTTCTGATCGTTGCACCCCCGGGCGTTGCGCTCGGCGTCGGTGATCTCCCAGGGAGCCCGGTTGACGGAGAATTCGAAGGAGTCATAGTACAATCTGCTAGCTGTCCCTAAAATTGTATCCCACGAATGGACCCGGTACCTGAAGCGCAGCCGTCCGTTTGCCGGCACCTGATACTGCTGTGAGATGTAACCGTATCCCACAGGGAGTGCGCCGTTCTGGCCTGTGGTGGTGCCAAGCAATACCCGGTTGTTCCCATCAAACTGGACAATGCTCTGTGGCAGTCCTGTGCCGTGTCCGCTGAAGCCACCCTGTCCGCGGGACCAGTATGTCCCCCAGCCCTGCTCAAAGTCGCCATCCCAGGCCAGGTAGATGGTGTCGTAAACGGGGATTGAAATACCGCCCTTCGCCCCTTTGAACCGGGCATACACAGTTCTCAGGCCGCTGATCCCGGACGCCAAATCCCAGGACTTTGTTGTGGCGTAAGGCTCCCAATCACTCCACTCCTGAGCGTCGTTGCTGAAAGACATAGATGCTACCTGATCGCCGGTGATGGAGGCTGAAAGCATCAGGGTCACGTTTGATCTGTATACGGTGGATTTGCCTGACTCGATGGTGATCGTGCCTGCGGGCACAGGCGGATAGTTGCGCATCACCAGCGGCAGGTATATGTACGAGGTCACGTGGACGGTGTCGGTTACGGCGCGGCCAGCACCCGGGTCGCTGGAGGGGGTGGCCGTGAGTATCAGGGTATGGAATCCTCCCCTTGCGTTTTGCGGCACGGTCAGGGTGAGGACCAGCGTGCCGGCCTGGCCGTTCCTCAGTGTCAGCGTGAGGGGCTTCATAGACAGGGTCCATCGCGCCGGCGGGGTGGCCGTCAGTGTGAAGGTATCGGTGAGCTGGCCAACGTTAGTGATGAGGTGGGTGAAAGTGACCGCGGCGCCTGGATCAACCCTCTTTGTGGTGCCCGGTGAGAGTTGCACACGTTCAATAGGGTTGACCACCACGGTATTACTGACGATAGCGGTGGCTCCCTGATCGCTCTGCGGCGTGGCGGTGAGCACCGCGGTGTAGCTCCCCGGCCGCTGGTTAGGCGGCACGGTCAGGGTGAGGACCAGCGTGCCGGTCTGGCCACTCCCCAGTGATAACAATAACGATGGAAGTCCCAATGTG
>Ga0124941_1129011_pt1 | contig 28525 bp, 23 predicted proteins | sample YNPNP_0400MetaT_FD_92941 | JGI IMG/M metagenome (GOLD analysis project Ga0124941, IMG submission 92941) | Anoxygenic and chlorotrophic microbial mat microbial communities from Yellowstone National Park, USA - YNP NP_0400 MetaT (Metagenome... ... | reverse complement strand
TAGGCAGGCTGGAAAGCCTGCCCCACGTGTCACTTTTGCCCTCATGCCAAAAACCGTACAGGCGGCATCCCTATCTCGCTTATCCCGACGCATAGGGAGGCGCCGGTTACGTTTTTCGGATAGGCCCTTAGTTGGGCATCACAAGAGAGGGTTCGGTGCAGGCCGACCATTGGCCACAGCAGGGACACAGCATCCTGCGCCCCACCGCGATTTCCTTGCGAGCGCTGCGGCTACTTTCCCACGCGGGCAAGACAGCATTGATACCCCCACAGATGTGGGGGTGGTGGTGTGGTAAAATAGGGTGTGAAACGATGAAAGCGGGAGGGACTATGCTCACGTTGGCAGAGGTTGAGGGCACGACGCAACAATACCTGGAGCAGTGCATACCGGCAATGTTGCAGCAGGGGTACCACCTGATTCTGGTCAAGGGCGGACCGGATTACCCGCATCTGTCGGAACAGTCCCACTTCACCCATATTGTGAACGGTGTCTTTGGCCTGATACGGTTCGTCTGCTTTCTGGTTATGCATCATGCCTGCCCGGGCTGGCTGGACGAGAGTGCTTTGCGCCAGGCCATCGCCGCCTACACCGTGCACGAAGTCCACAAGGACCGCGATGTAGCGTTGTTAGGGGAATCCTCCTTCAGCATCCCGCTGGAGCGGCTGCGGGAGGAATACGAACGGTTGGGACTGGGAGGCTTTGCCCGGGTGGACGATCACCTGTTGCGCGCCGCCAACGTCCACAAACGCAGCCCCAAACACGGCGACCTGCTGCTGAGCGGTGAGCCCAACGCGGCACGGCTCTGGCTGCTGGTGCGCATCGCCGACACGCTGGCCTCGGCCCAGACACCCGCCGAGGCCGCCGCTTCGCTCCAGGGCTACCTGGCCGACCTGGGACCGGCCTTTGCGCCCCAAAGCCCGCCCGGCAAATACGCGCTCTACTACCACGAAATCCGGGACGTGCGCGGCGTGCTGACCAACGCCGCTCACCAGGCCATCGCCCGGCATCTGGAGGCCAAGTTGGGCTTTTTCCCGCTCCTCTTCTTCGCCACCGGCACCCTCTACCTGGGGCCGACCGGGGCCCACCCGGACGCCACCGACGACCTGATCCCCGCTGTGTCCGGTCAGGTGCTCCAATCCCTGACCGAAGGCGGCGGCGCCGATGCCATCCGTGATGGGCTACGCCGGAAAGAGAAAGACTTTGAGCGCTATGTCTTTGCTTTCGCCTCGGTGGAAGACCTGCTCCAGGTTGTCTACGAAGATACATTGACCGCTAAGCCCAATCCCAGGATCGCGCTCGATGAAATCGAGGGCCTGGCCGGCAGGCGTCAGGACCTGGCGGCGGACTGGCGGGAAACGGTGGAGGAGCGGCTCGGCATCCGCCTGCTGGACCCGAAGGAGTACGAGACGTTCAACAAACTCTGGTCCCAGGTGTATCGTTACCTGCTCTATGTGGACACGCTGGTGCGCGACCTGAACCCCGCAGAAAACCGGGTAGAGTGGCTTCTGCGGACCTTCTCAGTCCCCCAGCCCTACGCCGACAACCTGCGCCGGGAGGCCGATATCTGGGCCAAAGGCGGGGTGGGTAAGTACGTCCTGGTCATCGCCTACCACTTCCTGCGGGGGCCCGACTTCGCCGACCGGTCGGCGGAGGCTCTTCCTCCTGAGGAGGTGCTATCCCGGCTGCATCGGCGGGTGCTGGCGGCGATGAGCCAGATGGATACGCAGGCCGGCCGGCAGGCCGCCGTGGCCGCCCTGGGCCTGCGGCAGGATCTGGAGGCCTACCTGCGGGAAAACCTGTACCTTTCCTGTGGCTCGGCCACCCATCTGGAGGACGATGGACTGGCCAGTTACGCCGTGCCCAAGCGTAAGGGGCATTCCGGCCAGGTCTGTTCCCTCTGCAACCGCCGGAGCGAGTTCACTCAGGAAATACGCACCGGCATCCTGGATGACTTTGGCCGCGTCTTTTCCAACCGGGTACTGCCTGCTCCCGAGGCACCGCAAGGGAACCGCCTCTGGTGCCCCATCTGCCAACTGGAAGCCATCCTGCGCAAGATGCTTGCGATGGGCCTGCCCACCGGAGCGCATTACAAGAACTCGCGCCGCATCTACCTCTATGTCCTGCCCACCTACTCCTTCACTCCGGAGCATTCGCGGATGTTAGAACCTCTTCTCAAGCCCTTCTGGCGGATAACCAACCTGCCGGTGCGCGACTATGGCCGGGATTGGGGCCTGCCCCACTCCTGGTTGGAGCGGCGCGCGCTGGACCCGGAATGGCTGGATGATTTGCAGGATGTGCTGGAGCGGGAAGCGGACAAGATCGCCGCCTGGGGCGGGCGGGGGTTTGTAGGGGAGCGGGTCTTACTGGGACGCGTCCAGGGTCAGCCGCACTATTATCTCATCTCCTGGGAGAAGGCGGCGCGCGATGCTGAAGCCGACGACGCCCGCATCGCCACCCGCACCGAGGCCTGGGCCAAGGCGCTCTTCGCCGCTGCCATCATCACCGGACTGACCGGCTGCAAGGTGTACGTCACCGAGCGGCCCTACCTGCCGGTAGCCGACCCGGCCGGACTGAAGGCCACCATCACCCTGGACGGCCCGCCGCCGGCGCTGCGTGCCCTCCTGGGCGGGCGGGGCGACACGGTCAGCCTCTACGGGCGGGAAAAGGGGGAGCGCAGCGGGCTGGAGCAGGTGCTGGACCTGAGCGCGGCGCTGTGGACGGTGACGGCGGACGTCCACAGCCCCAACCGTCCGACCAAAGACAAGTACATCGCCGAGCGGCTGGGGACGCTGAACACATCGCCGCTGGCCGGCGCCATGTTTTACAAAGAGTTCGGTCGTCTGAACGACGGACAATCGCCTTATCCGACGCTGGCGAGAGCCTGCGAGGTATTATTGGACATTAAAGGAGGTGAACTGATGGACCTGGTGGAAAAGATCGCGCGGAAATCATTGGAAATCGCGCTGCCCTTTATCGCGACGGGCCGGGGCAAGGCGCGGCGGTATGAACTGGTCTTCCGCGAGGCGGTCTCGGCCATGCGCAGGGCGCAGCAGGTGATCCCGGAGATGCGGGAGGCGGCCCTGGGCAGGCAGCGGCCCTCGGAGCAGAGCATCGCCGAACTGAAGCGGCTGACGGCCGGCACGCTTCTGAAAGGGCTGGAGCGCCGCCAGGGCAGCGGCCGGGGCGAGATTCTGGTGCACGCCTGGGGAGAGGAACTGGGCCGGCTGGTGGGGGAGTTCGTGGACATCCTGGTGGACGAACTCTACCTGGGTCGGGCCGGCGGCAGTTTCGCCCGCTTCCTGCGGCTGGAGAACAGCCTGGCCGACGGGATTTACTACTATACCGACCGGCATCTGGGGGAGGAGTGGGCGGCATATAAAGAGGCCAGGACCGATCGCCGGTTGGAAGCGGTGGCATAGAAAAGCAGGAGGAAATACATTGGACAAGATGCAAAAGATCGCTTGCCTGGCTGCTTATTGTGCCCTGTCTCCCCAGAAGCGGATGGGTGGTTTTGATGCGCTGGCTGAGGTGGCGAGGCAGGACAATCTGCTAGAAGCGCTATGTGAGCAACTGACTATCCTGGATGTGCCCGTTCTGCTCCGACGCCTGGCCCGGAGACAGCAGAAGGTAAAACCTCTTGACTGGGATAAGGTATCAATCCAGGACGAGCAAGTATTCTGGCAGGACACGCCTGTAGGTGCCATACGCACCCTTTATAAGCCGATGCTGCCCACAGAGTGGCAGGCCCGCATTGCATATGATAGTTTTATTACACGCTTTCTGAGATACCTCCAAAGTACGTACAAAGTGGCCGTGTTGGCCGAAGACGAAGCCCACGTCCGGCTGTTCATCCCTGCTGATCAGTCCCTTGATTTAGCCACAGCCTGGGAGACATTTGTGCAGAAAGCGTTCTCAACCGAAGCGCTACTCCAGACCTTTGTGTTAATGTTGAACTCCGGGAAGTTATCTGCCAGAGGTGGCTTTAGCACGCCACGTTTACCGATTTTGACGCGAGACCAGGCGCTGGTGATGGTCGCCCAACTGTATGCCAGCATGGCCGAGCGGAGGCAGGGGTTGGCTCGTCTGGAGCGCGATCTGGGTCAGCAGCAAAGTGAATTAAACCAGCTACAAGACGTGCAGCCACAGGGGTGGGAGAAAAAAGTCGAAACATTGCAGAAAAAGCTCGCCGACACCAATGAGCGGTTGACAACTCAGCGCAACAACTACGGTGAATCAATACAGGCTATGGCTGAGCTGGAAGAGCGTATGCCCGAAACTTTCAAGGAAGTGCGGCGATTGGCCCGCGCCTACAATGCCACGGCCCGTCGCCAACTCAAGGTTACTGCGGCCGTGGTTCGCAAGTACGTCAAAGAGGCAAAGCGTCTGGTAACTCTGTCCCCTGCTGACTACTATACGCTACCGCCGTTGCTACTGGACAGCGAACCGGTGATGGCATACCGTATGCCGGGAGATTACGCTGACGATTTCTGCTACGTCTGCGGGCGAGCGATATCTGATCCGGCAAACCGCTTTGAAGCCAACAAACTCATTCTCTCCAGTCCGTCACAAACTTTGCAGACCCGGACAGCCCAAACGCAGCCTTGGGTCTGCGGCACATGCGCCGCCCTGGCCATGGCCTCACCGGTCAAACTTACGGGGGACAACCTGATCGTTCTGCTGCGGGAGGGCGACGATGGCATCTACCTATACGAGGATCACCTGCGGATGCTGGTCCTTGGCGAACTGAATATCGTGGCCGGCAGGTACGTCTCGGTGCGTTGCACGGAGAGGATAGATAACAAACTATTCATTGACACCCTCGGCGCCGAGCAATACGCGCTCTACAAAGTGGCTCTTACCTTCCCTGCCGATGCGTTGAGCCGCTATCGGGTAGAGGCCATTTTAGGCGAGGCGCTGCTGGAACTGCCGGCTCGCCATCTGGTGTGGCTGAGGGGACTGATCGATGTATTCAACCTGAACCCGTCTGCGGTGAATCAAACCAGGAGCCGGTTTGCCGCCCTGGGGCAGGCCATCCGCTATGTGCAGAAGGAGGAACTCGTCTATGCAATCTATACTCTGGCCAGCGTGTTCACGGCCGGGCAGCACTACTCCGCTGCCCAGGCCAATCAACTGGAGGCGCTACGCGCCGATCATGTGAGGAGGTTACAGATGGAAGAGAAACCCGAAGCATCCAGATTCCGTGACGTGGCGGCTCTGACCGGAATGCTGGTGGCTTTCGCCAACTATGTCCGGCTGGAAGCGCCCAAATTCGGCAAAGAGGCCGAACGGGAGGTGGAAAAACTGCTCGAAAAAGTGGATAACCCGAACCATTTTACCTATGAAGCGGCCGGCAGTCTGCCTGGAACCGGGGCCACCTTGTGGCGTTCAGCAGATAACTATTTCATTTACGACGAGGCGGCAAAGTTGCTGGAACGCCTGAGCGTGAATCGGGCCGAGCGCGAGACTGTGGATGGCAACCAGCGCCGGCTTCAGTTCTACTTCGACGACATCGTCAAAGCCTACACCCTGCTCTTTGAGGAAGACTACCGCACCGAGAAGGCCCGCCGCGAGTTCACCTACGAATTGAAACTCAGTCTGTACTCCCGCTTCCCGGAGTACCTCAAACCCAAGTCAAAGGAGGCATAGCAATGGCTAACGTAAAAGCGACCACCGGACTTCCCAAGGCTGAGGAACCTCGCTACCACTTCGACATCTACGCCGTGCTGGAGGGAGCGCAGGAGATGTACTTCGGCCACGAAGTGGCGGTCAACGTCAACCTGGTAGAAACGGTCAGGGTCATCACGGATGGCCGTCAGGAAATCGAGAAATGCTACCTCTCACCCACCAAGCGCCGAGGGGTCGAACGGCGGACGCTCATCTGGGCCCCGCTGAAGAATGGCCTGCTACTGGGCGACAAGTTGGGTTGCGGAGTGCCCCATACTTGTGGCCGCCTGGAGTGTCCCATCTGCGTAGTCTACGGCGCTCTCATTCCAGGAGAGACGACGGTCGACCTGCTGGGGGGGCAAACTGAGAAGCGTTCCCCCATTACCTTGATCGGCCGGGTAACCCATGGTGGTGGGGTGGCCATCCAGGAACAGGACCCTGTCGTCAAGCAACGCGCCATGCATCCTTCTAACCTGCACAAGCCGCCCGAAGCAGAGCCCACCCCCACGCTGTTCAAACGAGAGTACAACGAGCCCGCCCTACTTTACCCGGTTTATAACCACTGTCTGAGCGTGACCGAGGACGAGTTCCAGGCCGTGGCTTATGCTTTCCTGGATTCCCTGGCGCGCATCGGCGCGGGCAACCCGAAAGGAGTCAAGCTGTATGAGGGCCGCTTACTGGCGGATGGCGAGCCCTTGCTAGTACTTGACCGCTACCTGGCTCCCCTGGGTAAACGGCCGGTCATCTCCCCATCTATCACGGATGTAGAGCAGGCCCTCGACCAGTTCCGCCGCTCGGCGTTGACGGTCACCGGCGAAACGATCAACCAGGCCCAGGTTGAAAAAGAGCATTTCACCCGCTGGCTGGGCGAGGCAGCGCTGGTACAGCTTCAGAACTACGCGGCGGCCTTTGTCAAGCGTGTATTGGAGGCAGAGTAACGCCATGTTCGGACTGAAACTAACCATCGTGCCCACGGGAGCGCTGACCTTCCGTCGCGTTCCCTTCTCGACGGTGCACCTGGCCACGTACCCCTTTCTCCCGCCGACCACGATGTCCGGCTACCTGGAACGGCTGGCTCGCCTGGCCGAGGGACGCCCACTGCCAGGAGCACGACTGGAGGGGAAAGCGGCACTGGCCAGCCCGCCCACCTATGCCCTGCCTCGCCAACTACATGCCCTGGGAGCTTATCCAACTCCATCAGGGGCCTGGACCGTTCACCGCACCCGACGCCAGGGTATCCGCGAGTTCAGCCACACCGCATTCTCCCGAATGGTCGGTACCCGAGGCGATAAGGAGAACTATCAACTTTACACCTGGGAGTATCTACTGGTTGAACGGCTGACAGGCTATGTCTTATGTGAGGAGAAAGAGCCCTTGAAACGGCTGCAACAGGCTGTTAACTTCGGCTACAAAATCGGCAAGGAGGGCTATGCCTTTCTTGAAACGGCCGAGGGACCGATCTGTTTCGAACGCAAGCGCATAAGGGCGACGCCGTCCACCCTGGTCCCGGCTCAGGAGGTTATCGGTTTGCCCGGCGGCACCCTCTTCACCCTCTACCGATATGACTGGGACGAAGGGAGACTGCCTGTGGATGACGCCAGTCCTATCCGCGGCTTTGTTCCCTTTCGGGGCGTCCTGCTTGATTCGGAAGTCCAGATCGAAACCGAGTACTGGACCGATGGGACGACCTTCATCCCGGTATCCTTGCTGGAGGCGTTCTGATGGATATAGGGCGCGTGTTCTTTCACTACGACCCCAGAACAAACAAACTTCAGCGGCTGGTGGTGCTCACTCTGGAAAGTCATGTGGGCAACGTCGCTCGCCTGGCAGAGGCGTGGGACCCGGCTCGAGCATATCTGCGCCTGCCGCCGGAGGTGAACCTGGACCAAACCCGAAGCAGACTCATCCAAGCCGCTCGTCGCCATGATGAAGCCAAGCCCCAGTGCTTCCGGCTCACCCGAGATCAACAATCTGGCCGTTACAGTTACTCCTATCGGGGGCATCGCTTCCGTGTCTTAGTTGATGACCTCTATGTGGCCTTGCTCGTTCGGCTTCACCACGAATTCTCGGTGGATGGGGTAACAGAGGCCGTGGCCGCGTTGCGTGATGTGGGCGACTTTGTAGGCGCCGCCAACTTTCCCTTCGACCTGTACGCGCTGGAGATGTGTGATCAGATAACGGCCGAGGTGGAGAGCCGGGCTCTCGGCGATGAGGCGCGGGAAGAGCGAGTCTTCATGGAATTTCATCTTACCTCACATGACGGCCAGACCTTCCAGGTTGACCCTTACCCCTTCGATGAACAGGAATTGCGCCTGACTCTGGTTTTCTCCACATACGATCCCGGTGATGAGGAAGACCCGGAACATCTGACTCAGCGATTGAAGGATATGCCTCCGGGACAGAACCAGACCAAGGAGGTCGTGCTGTGTCCTCTGCTACAGAAGCCTATGAACGACTGATGGGCTGGAAGCCCAATCCAATGCAAGAGGCCGTCTTCCCTGTAGTGCAAGGGGAAGACTGTGCTCTGTTGCTGGAATCACCTACGGGTAGTGGAAAGACCGAGGCTGTGTTGGTGCCGGCGTTGACGGCTCCGACACCCAGGCGACTGTTTCTCATCTACCCCGCCCGGAGCCTGATCGAGGATCAGATAGCCCGACTGGAAGAACAGATCCTGCCCAAGGCATCAGCCAACGGGCAGCGTATGGCTTTGGTGATCGACCACGGGGAACGATCGGAACGACAGGTGTGGGTCAACGGAAAGAAGATTTCCACCCAGAAACGCCACCTGTACGATGGGGATGTCATTGTGACCACACTGGACAAGTTCCTCTATCGTTTCTTCGGTTATGGAGGTCAGACCAAGAGCTATATCTTCCCCTTCCGTATCCATCATGGAGCACGAGCGCCGCTGTTCTGCTTCGACGAAGCACATAGCTATGAGGACATCGCCTTCAGCAATTTCGTGGACCTGGTAAGAGCACTGTACATCAAAGGTCTGGACCTGGTGGTCATGACCGCCACCCTGCCACCGTCACACCGGGCCTCACTGGACTTCCTGGAAGACCTCAACTTCGTTGACGACCCCGGCAATCTATCCAGACTGACCAAGTTCTACCAGGACCACTACCCAGACCGGAAGTATCCTGGCAAGCGGCTGAAATACATCCCGGTAGCCGACGATAAACTGGTAGAGACACTTGTTGTCCAGGCGAATAACTACTACTCGCCCGATCAGCGGATCATCGTCGTGGCCGAGGAAGTACGCGATGCGGCAGAGATTTATACCGTGCTACATGAGAAGCGTGGCGACCATGTGCTCCTCTATCACGGCCGGCTTCCTCACCCTGTCCGCCGCGAGATCTACCGCCAACTGAAGGAGCGCGATGTCCAGGGGGGTGGTTATCTCCTGGTAACCACCAGTGCCATCGAAGTCGGCTGTGACCTGGATGCCCATGTCCTCATAACCGAAGTATGTAACCCGGAGCAACTCATCCAGCGAGCCGGGCGCTGCAACCGGCGAGATACTGTCCCAGATGCACACTTGGTCGTTGTCGGGGATCACATCAAGCCCTATCTACGCAGTCTCTCCGAAAATGACGAGGCGGAGTACTTGGAAACTCTGCGAAACCTGGACGGTCAAATCTTTGACGTGGCCGCTATTCGGACAAGCATCCGAACTCGCCCCCAACCGGACTATCGGGTGCAGATGCTCTTCCGAATGCTCTACGAGTATGTCTATGAGGCCAGGCGGGTGAACCGCCCCTTACACGAGAAAGGGCTGGTGATCACCCGAAGTTGGGAGCCCTCGTTGACCCTGACGACAGCCGTCAAACCGGATGGAGAGATAGAGAATCCGGTTAGTATCAGTTGGTCCATGTGTGCCGCAAAAGACAAAAAGGACCTGACGCCTGGGTGCCAACTCTATCGGCGAAGTTACAGTGACGATGATGGGCGGTGGCATATCGAGCTGGTGACTGGGGGTGGTGGCTGCGCCTACTTCAATGACTTGGTGCTGGTCGCACCGTCGGGCGCCTATGACCCAAAGTTAGGCTATGTGGAGGTTCCCAAGGTTTTTCTGGATCAGCCTGCAGGCGGTTACAAACACTGGCTGGTATACCATACCACGCAGCCCCCCGCCACAAAACGTCCAAAGAATGAGGAAGTGTGGTTTTGGTATGTAGACCGTCTGCCAGAAATTTCCGAAGAAGAGAGCGTAGAGGATAGCGGGAATGCTGACGAGCACAGTGATTCGATTGCAGGCGACGAATGAAGGTCGGCTACCCCTCGCCATGGGTGAGTACGGCCATGCCGCCTTTTTGGGTCTCGTCCGCGAAGTAGCGCCCGACCTGGCTCAAGCCTTACACGATGCCGGGACTCGAAAGCCCTTTACCGTGTCTCCCTTGCAAGGGCAAATGCAACGGCATAGACAGGAATGGCGCATACGAGCCGGTGCGGACTGCTGGATACGTTTTACCATCCTTGATCCAGCACTCTACGCCGTTTTCTCGCGTTATTTCGCTGAAACCCTAACGTTCAATCTCGAACTTCATCTGGGGGAAATTCAATTGGTTGTTGAAGAGGTGACAACGACCCAGGGTAAGTGGAGCGGCTACACCACCTTCCCACAACTCCTTGCCGGGGCGAGCGATGACCCGGTTATTCCACTCCGCTTCCACAGCCTCACCGCTTTTAGTCTGGGGGACCTGGATGGTGTGGGCCCCCGAACGGGCATGTTTCCCGAACCGGAACTGGTGTTTGACAGTTTGCTCACCAAGTGGAACACCTTTGCCAATGAGCCCCTGGAAGCAAAACCACTGCGCGAATTGTTGAAGGATAGATGTGTGGTCGTCAAACGCTATCGTCTGGAAAGCGATTTGTGGCGGTTTCGACGGCATCTGCAGCCAGGGTTTTGGGGGTACTGTGTGTATGAGATTAAAGGAGGTGATACGGAACAACGTCGCTACTTTAACGCTCTGGCCGACTTCGCTTTCTACGCTGGCGTTGGGTACCGCACAACAATGGGCATGGGACAATGCCAGCGGATGCCAGACAAACATGACAGAGTTTCTCAAAAGTAGGAGGTTTTCAGCAATGTCTTCGCAAGTCCCAATTCTAGAAAAATACGCCCACTTCTTCGTCCCCGCCATCCCCCGCACCCCCACCAACCGCTACGCCAGCATCATCCTGCTGCGCGAGACCAAGTCCTACGCCATCTTCACCACCGAGGGGGGCGAGCAGCAGGACGTGGAGCAGGTCCCGGCCGGCCTGACCCACCCCGAACCGACCACCCGCCTGGTCATGTTCAAGCGCAAGCAGGTGGCCCCGGAACGGCGCACCGGCAAGGCTCTACTGCGGCAGTACGGTGTTTTCCCCTATGCCATCAAGGACGGCAATGTCCTTTACGGCGACGAGGCCCTTCGGGAGAAAAACCACTACGACGACTGCTACCTGACCGAGGGCCTCTGCACCCATTGCCCCGACTGCCTGATCTACGGCTACGCCGCCGTGGAGGGCGAGGGGGCGCGGCGGGCCCGCCTGATGACCGACACCTGCTTCACCATCCGCCCCTACGAGATCATCCAGAAGCAGGTCAAGTTCAACGTCATTGACGAGGCCGCCCACACCTCCGGCACCATCACCGAATACGACTACACCACGCCGGGCGTCTTTCTCCCGGCCGTCGAAACCACCGTGGATCTGACCGCCGACGAGTTCGTCTACGTCCTGGGCAACGTCCTGCGCACCACCCGCTACGGCAAGGAGGGCAGCCGCCAGGGCTTCCTCCGCAACCACATCCTGGCCATCGCCTTCTCCGATGTGGAACTCTTCGCCAACCTGGAGTTCACCCAGGCGCTCTATGACGCCCTGGTGGACTCCGGCCAAGACCTGGCCGCGGACGGCCTGACGCTGGCCGACCTCCAGGAACATGCCCCGGCCGTCATCAAGCGGCTGACCTCGGGGCTGGCCGGCCGGCTCACGCTGGTCACCGGCGAGGGACTGGAAGCCATCCTCCAGGACGTGCGGGCGCTCAACCAGGACGAAGCGCGGCTGGCCCAATTCCTGCGCGACCTGAACACCCGGTCGGCTTCGTTTGCGGTGTAAGCGGGGTCGCGTTACAATCAGGATGTTCCTCAGCGAGACCGGGGTTGCTTTAGGGATAATTTCCGCCCGGCTAAAGCGCGGCCCGCCGGCCTGTCGGAGCGACGGGACCGGGCACATGTCGGGCAATGGAGGAGGCGATGAACGAATTGAAGATTACTGTGAGGACGCTGACGCCTGTCTGGACCGGCGGCGTGGATGGGAGCTGCGACCGCCTGCACGAGACGGGGCTGCTCGGCTCGCTGCGCTGGTGGTACGAGGCCATCGTGCGCGGGCTGGGTGGGTATGCGTGCGATCCGACGGAGCATAGTTGCATTTTTGACGAAGAAAAGTATCGCAAGTCCAAGGCCGACGATGAACGCCAGCGACTGCGGGATGCAGGGGTATGCGATGCCTGTCAGTTGTTCGGTTGCACGGGCTGGGCGCGGCGATTTCGGCTCCAGGTAATTGCTCAGGACAGGCCAGCCTGGGAAGGTAACCGCAGCTTGAACGTGAAACCTTATGGGCGCACTCGCGGATGGTATTTCTATCCAGGACGTGTTGGGGTGGTGACCCTTGTGCTGACCGGAGAGGAACAAGCGCTCTCTGAATTGCTGGCTTTGTTTCGCTTCCTGGAGGCGTGGGGCAGCCTGGGGCCGCGGCCGCAACTGGGATATGGGATATTTCATATCACTGAGGTAAAGAACGTGCCCTCGTCTTTCTTGTGGTCTCTTCTGGGAGATGCAGCCATCGGCAATTTGCCTGATTTGCGCACCTTCACTTTTTTTAAATTTCGTTTCATTCCCGAGGAAAAGGATTGGTGGACGCAGGTCTCTGGATTACGTCCATTACGTGGGCGGCCAGAATGGACAATCGTGCAGAGCATGGCAAGCGAGGGTGTGATTCCAGTGATGCCGGCGCTCAAAAATTATCTTCGTTTTGATCAGCGGTGGTCTTCAGTAACATTACCCCACTGGCTCTTTGGCACATTGCGCCAGGATGAACGCCTGCGCAGCAAATTGGCCTTCAGTTGGGCCTACCGGCTGCCTGAGAAAGAGCAATGGGAAGTGCGGGGTTGGGTCTATTTGCCCGATGATCCACGCGGTCGGGCTTTCCGCCCTGAAGTGGTTCGTGTTTTGAATACGGCACTACAACATCCCGGACAATGGCAGCGCGCTATGGGGCTGTCGGCCCCTTTGCGCAGTGCTACAATAACGTATGCGCCTTCATCGAATCCCTGGCAGCGGGTCAGCCAGTCCGCCATCACTCGTTTTTTGAACTCATTCGCATCGGAGGCTACTCATGATTGAAAGCATTCGTTTTCGGGACTTTCGAGGCATCCACGAGGGAGGCATAGAGCGTTTTCGGCAAATCAACCTTCTGGTTGGCCCAAACAACTCCGGTAAATCTACCGTGCTGGAGGCTCTCTACCTGACTGCCACCTTGAGCCGAGCGGCAACCTGTACAGTTCATTATCAATCCGACAATGTGGACACCTATGATGTGTTGGTATCGGTGACTGACTTGCTGGGAGAACACCCTGTAAAACGATTGTGGGCCAGGCACAATTACGTGGGACTGCCGTCCGGTCTGAATACGTGGCAGCAGGGTCTCATCAAGGTAGTGCTCCGCGATTCGGGAGTGCCTGTGAAAGCGCTTGAATTGTATACAGGGCAAGGCTTTGCCGAGGGGGAGGAAGAGAGCATCGCCTCAGTGGGGATCCCTGTTTCTCCTCGGATGGAAGAACAGGCCTCCTGGCCCTTGGTATCTGCTATTTGGGGAAGCGACCTTGAGCCGTTTGAGGAGGGGCGTGTCGTGTTCTGCTGGCAGCCGGAGTTAAGTTACTACTATCGAGGGAGCAGCGCCTGGGTTCTACGGGGCACACCAGCGGTGGCGGAACACACGCTGTTTTTCGACGCTGAGTCTATGCAAAGGCATATCCCGCTGGGATTTTATCAGCGCATGCTGGGAACAGTACCAGGCTGGACACAGCACATAGCCCGGACCTTTGGCCGTGTCTTCAAGATCGAGCGGCCTTTTGGTGCCCAGTTCCTGCCAACACCCGACAGGCAACAGGTTCAGGGATGGATTGCCCCAGAGGATCGGCCAGCACTCCCGATTGATGCTTGGGGGGATGGGGCTCGCAGCGCTTTCAAATTGCTTACCTATCTCACCGCTTTAAGCGCTATTGCTACCCCCGACGCACCGGCCCTCTTGCTCTGGGAGGAGCCGGAACTGTATCAACATCCTCAGACGCTGGCTCTCCTCTTACAGGGAGTGGCCAATCTGGTTCGTGGCAAACCTATCCAGGTCTTCATTTCTACCCATAGCCTGGAGGTCATTGCCCAGATAACAACCTTGCTGCAAAGTGAACATCTTAGCGCAGAGGATGTGTTGTTGCTGCGGCTTGACCTGAAAGATGGAAAACTGAACTCTTCCTGGTTTGATAGAGACGATTTGGTCGTTTGGCTCGAGTACGGTTGGGACCCACGTACGTTCCAGGAATTTGTATCGCCCCTTCGGTTCCATCTGCGCCAGGAGGAAATATGAGCATATATGTGTTCGTTGAAGGCGAGACAGAAGCACGAGTACTCAAAACGATAGATAAGAGGAGGCAATTAATGGAAATTGGTGAAGGCCGGGGCAAGGACCGGATCATCAGCGATCTGCGCGCACGATTGGGTCCCTCACTCGAAAGGGACGCTCCTATTCGTCTCCTGGTACTGCGTGATCTGGATGCACACACTGGCGAAACGGTTGAGAGCATCGTGCAAAGTGTCCGTGATGTAGTCAACAGGACGATGAGGGAACGAGTACCGGGGACGCCATCGGTGACGCTATCACCGCTCCCGGATTTTCCCTCCGTTTATACCCTGGCGCTCTCTCAACCCGACTTTCGTCTGGCGTTGCATATTGCTACCTACCGCTGGCGCGAGGAGTTTACGAAAGCCACGATAGATGATTATGTGCTGTCCCTGGCGCTCCAGCCTGAAGTCGCTGCGGCACTGATTGTCGAAAAAAGGTGGAATCTCTCCGCTGATGATCTGTGCAAAAAGGTCACAAGCGAAATCCCCAGAATTCTGGAGCAAAACGGCATCCTGCTGAGAGAAGCAAAGGATTACGTAAGGCTGTATGCGGCAATCATTCACGAACACACCTCTCCCGCTGTTTTTGCCGAGATAGTGACGGCTCATGTTCCAGAAGAGAATCTGAGAAGCGCATTTGCTCCATTACTGGCCGCGATTGACTTTTTAAGGAGTTGAACCATGCATCGAGAATTCATGGGTTACTTTAACCTTCTGCAAACATCGGGCAACACACAGCGCGCCGCCATTGATTTTCTGCTGGGAAAAGGCAACGCGCCAGATGACCTGAGACATTTCGCCGAAATCACGGATCCGCTGGCACGAATGGACCTGCTGGCACAGGCACTGTTGACATCATACAAAGACTACGCCCGTGCCGGATTACGACGAGAAGGGGGCGGCTTGCCCGAACTTTATCGTAGTCGGATGTTCCAGGAAGCAATGGACTGCCGGTATCAGCAAATGAACACTCTGGGCTTAATGCCGGCTCTCCCTGACATGGATATGTTGCCTTTTGGCAGTTTCGCTCTCACTTTTACGTTTACCCTGCGTACCCCCTACATCAGCAAGGATGACGTTAGCCTGCACATCCTGGACAATCCGGTACGCAAGGATCGCGTCTTTGGGCTGCCGATGGTAGCCTCCACCACCTGGAAGGGCCTGTTGCGCGCAACAATGATGCAGCCACTGGCCTCCGATCTCCTGAGCAAGAAGATAGATGAAAATGTTTTCGTAAAAAAGCGCTTGCAACTCTATCGTCTGTTCGGCAACGAGGCAGATGGCGCGGCGGAGTTCCTTGCTCGCGCCTGGGCGCAGTTTCGAGCCGGCCCGCGCCCTGAAAATCGCGATGAAACTGCAGCCTGGAAAGAAAAGTTTCACAAAGCTCTGGAGAAGGTGAGCGAAGAGTTCGACAGGGTACTGAGGGAAAAAAAGTATCGCATCGGTGAAATGGAGGGCTTCCAGGGCGCTCTTTACTTCTACCCCACTTTCTTTACTCGTCTCAGCCTGGAGGTCATCAATCCCCACGACCGACAATCTAATGCCGGTAAACAGCCGATCTACTTTGAATGTGTCCCGGATGGTGCCCATGGCACCTTCTCCCTCCTCTACGCCCCCTTCGACCTGATCGGTGCGGACGAGGCCGAAATCCGCAGACAGGCGCTGGCCGACCTGCAACTGGTCGCCGAGGGGTTGAAAGAAATGTTCCTCACTTACGGCTTTTCCGCCAAGCGCACCAGCGGGTATGGGGTGGCGGAGGAAACGGTAACCAACGGGTTGCTCACCGGCCGGTTCCCCGGCCGTCAGGCCCCCACCTCCACTCAGCCCTGGCCGACCTGGACATTCCGCTCCTTCACCGAACTGGTGGGCATCTCGGCCCGGATCGCGCAGCAACTGCAAGGAGGTACCCGATGACCGTGAATCTGGACGTCCTCAGGCAACATCGCGACGCCCTGCTCCGGGCGGAGGTGGCAGCGTGGCTACACAATATTGGGAAACTTGAGCCAAATTTCGTGGGAAGTGCTCCCAAGGAGTTAATTCGCAAGGAGTTAATCATCGAGGGATATCGTTACCAGCGTTTTGCATCCCCTGACCCCACACAGATTTCTGATCCAGATCTCCAAATACTTTTCCAACAAAACCTAGATGATGATAAGTTCAGACAGCAAGTCCAGACATGGATAAACAATCGCAATGCCCCTCAGGAACTTGAAAAAGCTCTGGTAACTTTATATGAGTTCACAAAGCGCCATGGGCCTCTTTACTTCGCCGAATGTGCAAGACGGGTAGAGATTTTGAAGCAACAAGAGCCAGACTTGCTCGATAAATATGTTGACGAGCAGATCTCTCAGCACATCCAAGCATGGAAACAAAAGTACCCTGGCGGGTGGGAACAGCTGTGTAAAAGAAAGCGATCGGAATATCGCCAGCAGAGGCAGCAGGAATTAGAACAGGAATGGAAGAGTCTCCTTAAACAAGAAGAGCAAGACGAGAGATATAGGGAACAAAAATGGCACTCACTGGAATTAGCTTTGCCTCAACTCCGGATCAAATGGTCATTAGCGGATTTGCTCACCTTGTTTTGGGATGATTTCTTTGCAAAAGATGATCGCCCGCAACACGATCCCGGAAGTGATAATGATCCTGATTACAGCCGTACATACCTTCTGCAAAATGTGTTTCCGGTGGAACCATCTCTTCCCGCTCTTCTTGTCTTGTCACATGGAGAAATATCAGGTCAAGAGAAAAAGGGGATTACGATCGGTGATCGGTATTGTGAACGAGATGAAGATCCTCAACATGGCCGAATAGAGAATCTGCAATCCTATTCTCTTGCAAACCTGCTCTTGTCTACCGCATTCGGGTATGAACCTGACAAAGCCTTGAATTGGTTTGAGTGGCCTCAGAAACGCCTTTCTATCATTGAAAAGGTGCCTGCTGTGTGGCGCAACCCTGTATCAGAACGCGGTAACTTCCTCAGAGTCTTGGCGGAGGGCATAGCAGAGAGCATATCAGATGCCCGTTTGCCATTCAACGAGATAAGTCTTCTGGATTATGTCCAACCCATTGCGGCCCTTTTCAAAACTGCGGTCGCCCGGGCTGTGATCACTGGCCAGATGCCCACGCCGGCCGATATGCATTGGCGACTTGTCTCTGTGCGCCTGGATGCCCTGGACTTCCTATCGCACTCTCATCAAATTGCCGATCTGATTGCCCGTCGTCAATTGCTCAGCGACGCATATCGGGTCATTCAACATCTTTTGGAAGTTGAAATCCCCATCGGGGCTTGCGTGTACGCCGATGAGAACGGCCTCGTCTTTGTGTTGCCAGAGATACCCGGCTGGTCGGATAACGAAATTCAAGAAGCACTATCCGAAAAGATTTACAAAGCCTTGGACGAACCCCAATCACTGGAAACGGAAACCTTTCCTGCCCTATATGGCGCAGCCGACTTGCGCCCTTCCGTCCAAATAAGCCCTGCGCGGCGGGGAAAGAAACTACAATTGCAGGAAGTGTTGCCTCCAGAAGAACTCCTTAGCACGCCGAATCCCGAGAAGATGAAACAATGGTGGGGAGGTGTTGCTGAAGAACGATGCGCCATATGCGGCCTTCGCCCTCAAGGGTATATTGAGCCCGGTTTGCCAGCATTTGTGCAAAAAACCAAAGCCCGCGAGCGCCATCTTTGTGGGGTTTGCCTGGCGCGACGTGGACGGCGCGCTGAGGAGTGGGCAGGTAGGCCCGATGAAACAATCTGGATTGACGAAGTGGCGGACGTGAACGGCCGCATCGCGCTCATCGTGGGACGGTTTGATCTGGATCACTGGATTGATGGGACTATGGTGCGGTCTCTGGCTATAGGCACTGATCAGAATGGGAACTGGTTAGCAAAGCCTCCTACGTTTGCTCGCATCCAGCGGGTATGGCGCACCACCGCAGAGTTCTGGGAAAGTGTACAAAGTGAAACCATTCAGCAACTCAAAGACGATCGTCGTCGGCTCTGCCTGTGGCTCAACGGTCAGCCTGACCTTGGACACTATCATACGTATGAACTTAACTTGGGGCTGACAACAATGAGCGTGGTTTGGGTTCCACCGCGAGACGGGCAAGAATGGTATCTGATCAGTGCTGATAATCTGCAATACGTGGCCAAACAGTTGGGTGCAGAGGAATCCATCTACAAACACGCCGCCTCATCTTGTATCTTTGTTGAGGATGTGATCCAGCGTGAACTTGTCCAGAAGAACCGCGAACCCGAGTTACAGAACCCTGAGAGCCTGCCTTCCGAACGAGGAAAGAACCTTCTCAAAGGTTATCGGTTGAAGAGCACAGACCACCAGGACGTAGCCTACTCAACTGCCATCCCCATCCTGGCCGAACCCCGCACCTTCATGGCCCTCGTCCCCGCCGACAAAGCCCTGGAGGTGGTGAAGGCGATCCAAGAGAAGTACGAGCGCGAGATGGGCAAGGTGCGCAACCGCCTGCCGCTGACCCTGGGCGTGGTCTATTTCGGGCGACGCACCCCGCTCGCCGCCGCACTGGATGCCGGCCGCCGCCTGCTCCAACGCCCGGCCAGGGAAGTGATAGCTCACGTCAACAACATAACACCTGAATGCACGGCTAATCACTGGCCTGCTGAACGCCGATTGGCACTTCACCTGTGTGGACGGGAAATTACGCTCTCCGTGTCCACAGTGATGGGCGACGAACGGACGCATGACGTCTGGTACCCCTACTGGCGGGTGGATTGCAAACCCACCGACCGCACCCGCTGGTTCATCGGTCCTGATGGCGAGCATTGGGTACATGCTTGCGACCTGCGCCAGGGTGACGAGGTTGCCTTCACCCCCTCCACCTTCGACTACGAATTCCTGGACACCACCGCCCGCCGCTTCGAGGTGAGCTACGAGGCCAGCGGCCAGCGACGCAGCCAGGACAGACGCCAGCGCCCCTACCTGCTGGAGGAACTGGATCAGTTAGAGCAGGCCTGGGAGGACATTTCACGCCTGTCAAAATCGCAAATCTATGCCGTCATCTCGACAATTGAGACGAAGCGAGAAGTGTGGGAGAAACCTCTCGGCGAGGGGGCGCTGGCTTTGCAGGGGGATGATGTCTTCCGTCAGTTTGTGCGCGATACCCTGCGCGAGTCGGGGGTGTGGAGTGAGCCCCTGGAACGCGCCGCGTTGAACGGCATGTTGCGCGATGCGCTGGAAATTCACCTGGAGATTATGAAAGAAAAACCCAAAGAAGAACTCAAAAAGGAGGACCAACATGAGCAATAATCTGTACACCCAACAACGCTTTCTCCTGATGACCCTCGACCCGCTGCACATCGGCACGGGCGGATACCGCCTGGGGCGGGTGGATTTGAGCATCGTCCGCGAGCCGGGCACCAACCTGCCCAAGATTCCAGGCACCTCGCTCGCCGGTGCTGCCCGTTCCTACGCCGCCATGCGCTACGGGAAGATCCAGTGCGCCGGCCAGGGTGGAATCAATCAGCCCCACTGTGGCCAGCCCACCTGTCCCATCTGCTACACCTTCGGCAGCGTGCGGGGCACAGCGGGCGGCAGCGCCGGCACCGTCAGCATCAGCGACGCGCGCCTGCTCCTCTTCCCTGTCCACTCCCTGGCCGGCCCCGTCTGGGTCACCAGTCCCTCCACACTCGCCGATTTCGGAATTGCAGACCAGCAGGTGAGCGAAAACAAGGCAAGATGGAACAGCGCCCTCACCCGACAAAACCGCTTGAACCTGGGCTGGCTGATGCTGGAAAAAGATAGCGATTGGTCAGCGACGGATGGCCTGCGGGTACCGGAGGAGATCAAGAGCCGCATCGTGTTAGTCTCTGATAAACTCTTCTCCCAGATCGTTAACTCCAACCTCGAAGTGCGCACCTCGGTCAGCATTGACCCGCGCACCGGCGCAGCCGCTGAAGGCGCCCTCTTCACCTACGAAGCCCTGCCGCGCGCCACCTGGCTCTGGCTGGACGTGGTGGAAGATAATTACCCACGGGCCTTCCCCACGAGCGACCCCAAAACCAGCCAGTTGGGGCATACCCGGCCGCTGGACGTGGTCCGGGCCGGCCTGAAGTTGGCCGAATACCTGGGCATCGGCGGGATGGGTACCCGTGGCTTTGGGCGCATCAAACTGATGGCCGATTGGGAGGTGAGCCATGCGTAACCTGGACACCCTGGCCGCCCAGACGGCCCAACAGATCATCGCCGACACCATGGGCTTCAAGCCCAGCGAGGTGGACAACCTGGCCACCAAAGCCCTGGGTGTGTTGCAGGAGAACGGCGTCTATGCTGCCACCCTCTTCCTCTACTCTCGCACCAGCACCGATGCCAAAATCGCGCCCTTTATCCGACAGCAGTTACTGGCTCTGGCCGCGCAGAAAGTGGTGCATCAGCAGACGCCGGAAGATCAGTCCCAGGACGCCCTCCGCTTTGTCACCGAGCACATCACTAACGATCTTGACACCCTTTTGCTCGTCAAGCAAGTCTGGGAGCAGACCCTGATCTACGTCCGCTACGGCGCCAAAGCGCGGTAGGACAACTGCTCGCAGTTGTCCTACGAGCCTTGTTGTGTTAACACGAGGTGACAGATGACCTGGACCGCCTGTAAAGTCGTCTTTCGGCTGCTTGCGCCGATGCACATCGGCTGGATCAAGCAGGGCAACGTGCAGCGCACCCGCCCCTATGTGACCGGCAAGGCCCTATGGGGCGCCCTCACCGCCCGCATGACCCGTGACTGCCTGGACCTCGGCGGCGATTACCGCAAAGTGGGAGAGCGCGTCAACGATGAACTGGCCTTCAGTTATTTTTACCCGGCGGTTGGCGAGACCGTAGACCTCTGGCCCTGGGGCGAGAGGGCAGACGAATTCGCCTGGCGCTATCTGGGCTCCTACGCCAGCACAGCGCTGAACTACGGCTGCAACACTGCCGAGGAGGGCAGTCTGCACGAGACCGAATTCATCGCGCCGCACACACGCGACGGCCGGCCGGTGTACCTGGTGGGCTACATCTTTGCGCACCAGGGCTGTACCCTACCCTGGCAGAAGGTTCTATCCCGGTTGCAACTCGGCGGCGAGCGCACCTACGGCTGGGGAAAGGTGGGGTTACACAAGCTCCTGGATAATGGGCAAGAATTCTTCAACTCCGACCTGGCCCTGGACCTGAACGGCAAACGCCCCGTGGTGACCGTCTCTGCTGACAAAGAACTCCTGGCCCACGCCCTGGCGGCGGAGTTCCAGGGCCGCCGCCCGGTGCCCGGAGTCAGCGGCCCTATAGAGCCGCTGCTGGGCCGGGAGACAACAAATCCGCAGAGGTTTGGGGGCGATCTCCCCCCCGCGCGCATCTGCTGGCAGCCGGGGGGAACTCTGACCGCCGGCGCCAAAATCATCATCGGGGAATACGGCATCTGGGAGGGGATCGCCTGACCTCAGACGAGGTGGAATATGCACATCTACTGTGGCACTCTGGAACTGCTGGACTATGTCTTTTACGCCACCGTCGAACGGGGCAAGGTCTACGAGACCGGCGCCTTCATCCACAACTACGCCCTGGCCTACGCCCTGGGCCTGGTTCGCGGCGCGACGTATACCTACACGCACCTCACCCAGGAGCCGCACTACGTGGAGGAGTTGACACCGCTGAACGGCCGCCTCTACCTGACGCCGGCCGCGCCACAGCAGGTGGCCCACCGCCTGGTGCAGTGGAACACCTTGCGGGAAGCCTATGCCTTCCCGGGCAAGCCCCCTTCCCTGGGCTACCCCGACTGGGGCTTTGCCCGCATGCTCCGGCCCGGCTCCCGCTTCACCTTCTACCTGATGGTCCACGACCCGGCCACGCTGCCCGACGCCCCCGCCCTCCGCGACCTCCTGTCCGGCCGGCCGGCGCGGGTGCGCCTGGGCAAGTTCCTCGCCAAGGCCCGCCTGCAACTGGAGGGGGCCAAAAGGGTGATCGAGCAAAACGGCCCCTTCTCCGTGGACGCTTACCTCAACTGGCGCGACCTGGAGGCCGACCCGCTGGTCTGCGACGTGGTGGCGACAGGCCTCCCTACCCGCCTGATCGCCCGCGCCCGGTTCGCCCACGCGCCATACTACGAAGCCCACTTCGGCGGGGATGTGGTATGTCTGCCGGCGCAGATGCGCTTCCTGGCCCGTCCGCCGGTGAAAAGGCGCCGCAGGAGAGAATGATGCAACCGCTGAGTGTGAATGTCGAGCCACTGGCCTACGCCCAAGTAGACGATGGGTGGCTACCGGGCTACCGGCCCTATGCCTACCAGAGCCGGGTCTACCGCCGCGTCCAGGAAGCGCTGGCAGGAAAAGAAACCCTGTGCCTCTTCCTGACCACCCCCACCGGCAGCGGCAAGACGCTGGCCAGTTATGCCTATGCCATCAACCATCAGATGCCGGCCCTGGGCGTCTACCCCACCAATGAACTGATCCGCGACCAGGAACGGGCACTGACAGCGTGGATAGACCCCGATCAGGAGTACCGCCTGTTGCGGATCGACAGTGCACAACTGGACGACTGGCAGAGCAAACTGGAGTTGCAGCGCCACAGCGAGACGCTGGAGCGGCTGTTACACTGGGAGCCGACCATCCTCACCAACCCCGACATCCTGTTCTACACCTTCTTTGGGCTGTACGGCGGACCGGAGGGAGTGGGCCGGCGGCTCTTTGCGCTGATTGGGCGCTACCGGCTGTTTGTCTTTGACGAATTCCACCTCTACAACGTCAAGCAGATGGCCGACATGGCCTTTCTGGTGGGGACATTACACTCCATCAACCCCGCATACGGGCGCGTGTTCATCTTTGCCTCGGCCACACCCGAATCCCCGGCCATGCCCTGGCTGCGCGATCGTCTGCACCTGCCGGTGGAGGTAATCGCGGGAGAACCGTCGGATGCACCGGAGGCCCGGACCATCGCCCATCCGTTGCAACTGACCCTCCTGCCGGCCGACCTGAGGCGCTGGAAGGGCGTGGAGGCTCTGCTCGAATACCTGCCGGAGATCCAAAGGTTCATCCAGACCCGCCCACAGGCCCGCCTGGTGACGATCCTGGACTCGGTGGCCGGGGCCATCGAGACGGCGCGGGCCTTACGCGACCTCTTTCCCAACCAACCCGTGGGTGAAGTGCACGGCTTCAGTTCCGACCAGGAGCGCGCCGAGGCCCTGCGAAAGCCGTTTACCGTCGGCACCTCCACCATCGAAGTGGGGATTGACTTCAAAGACGAGGCGGAAAAGGATGTGCTGATCTTTGAGGCCCGCACCGCCAGCCAGTTCATCCAGCGCTTCGGCCGGCTGGCCCGTCACGCCAAAAGCCACCCGGACATCCCCAATTGGGCCATCGCCCTGGTGCCCGAGTACGTCTACCACTTTATGGCCGGCCGAATGACTGCCCCGTCCATCTCCCGGCAGGTGCTCTACGACCTGATTGAAGAGGCCTACCAGAAGCCGGAGGACTTTGGCCGCTATCTGCACGTCCACGCCGCCGCCGAGTTCCAGGAGGCCGTCGCCAAAGCGCTGACAATGTTCCAGCCCGACGACTATCCGCGCATTCAGATCGGACTCACCGGGACGGTCCAGGCGCTGACGGATAAGCCGGCCGGGTCGGCCTGGGCGCTCTATCGCCGCTACCGGGACGAGGAACGCATCCTGGCCCCGTTGCTCACCTTTCGCGGCAGCGGCTTCGAGGCAGCAGTCCTGGACAGGCGGGGCACCGATCCCGGCTTCCCGGCCAAACGTTACAACCTGCTGTTCCTGCTCCGGCGGGGCGTCCTGGAAGAATTGGACGAGGAAGAGTACCTGACGCAACTGAAAGCGCTCTCTGACCGCTGGCCCGAGGAGGTCGCCCGTGAGCAGCGCTACAGCGGACGGATCGGGCGCGGGCCAGACGAATTGTTGGGCGTCTATGGCTACTTTACCCTGACTGGGCTGCTGGACCGGGGCCGCAGGGTCTGGTTCGAGGTGAGCCAGGATCAGGTGGCCGGGCGCCAGGCGCAGGTGACAGTCATCGAGGGGCTGGAAGTCGCCACGCAGCCCGAGCTCAGGCTGCGACAGTTGAACCGTTTCCTCCGGCGCAAACAGATCGTCACCTGGTTCGCAGACCGTCATCCGGCCTCGATCCAGTTGGGCCGCGCCCTCCCGCCCCTTTTCGAAGTCTACGAACTGCGCGTCCGCCGGCCGGGGGGCGGTCTGAGCGACACGGCATGGAGCATCGTCTTCAACCAGGACGCCTTTTTTGTGGATAGCCTGGGCTGGTGGCAGGAACGCCAGCGCGGCCAGGCCATCATTCTGTGACGCTACAGGTGAACTAACGACGACCCACATTCCTGACCCAGACTCAGACTATACGGAATACGTAACACGGAACACGTAACACGTAACACGTAACACGGAACACGTAACACGTAACACGTAATACCCTATGACGACCCATACTCCCGACCTGTACTCTCTCGTTCTCATCCTCACCCCCACCGACCAGGTGACGGTAGGCGCGACGGTGGGCCATCAGGCGCACGCGGCCTTCCTTCAGACGATCCGGGAAGCCGACCCGGCGCTCGCCGGGATGCTCCACCTGCCCAATGTCCCCGTGCGCCCCTTCACCGTCTCGCCGCTGTTGGGCGTCGGCCCGGCGCGCGATGGCCGCGTGCATCTCTCGCCGGACGAGAGTTACGCCCTGCGCTTCACCGTCCTCCACCCGCCCATCTACGAGCGCTTTATGGCCCGCTTCCTGCATGGCGAAGGCCGCCCCTTCATTCACCTGGGCCGTGCACAACTGCTCATCGGAGAAATCCTGGTCACTCCGGGCAGCCACCCCTGGGCTGGCTATGCCTCCTGGGCACAACTGGCCGCGGAGGCTCCGCCCGCAGACGAGATCACTCTCGAGTTCACCTCCCCCACTGCCTTCGGGTTCGGCCAGAAAGCGTGGGGCAAAAAATCCGTCGTCCTGCCCGACCCGGTACTGGTCTTTGGGAGCCTGATCCGTTCGTGGAATGGCCTGGCCCCGTCGCCCTTGCAGGTAGACAGGGAAGCGCTCAAGACTTTTCTTGAGGAGAACGTCGTAATCAAGCGCATCGGCTGGCTCGAAACCCGCATGCAGGAGTTCAAGCATGCGCCACAGGTGGGGTTCGTGGGACGGGTCACCTACGGCCTGATGGGCGGGGACGACTATGCCCGCCGTGCCTGTAACGCGCTCGCCGATTTCGCCTTTTACGCCGGCGTGGGGATGAAGACGGCAATGGGGATGGGGCAGTGTCGGGTGGAACGGAGTCCTAAGTCCGGAGTCCTAAGTCCGGAGTCCGGGATCGCGCATCACGCTCACATGGAGGCATAATGGGGATTCAGCGCTTTGAGGAAATCCAGGCCTGGCAGCGGGCCAGGGAATTGACCCGGGAGGTCTACGCGATTTCAGGGAGGGGGGGATTTTTTCATGACATGGGACTCAGGGATCAGATTCGTCGGGCAGCGAGCTCAGTGATGCACAATGTAGCTGAGGGATTTGACGCAGGCTCCGATGCCGAATTTGTGAGGTTCCTGGGGTATGCCCGTCGTTCTGCTACCGAAGTCCAGTCGCAACTCTACATTGCTTTGGACCAGGGCTACATCGCCCAGGAGGAGTTTAACCGGTTGACCTGGCCGAACAGTGTAAGAAACTGATAACTGCTTTTATCAGCTATCTAAGCCGGTGAGAGTCCACAGTCCGGACTCCGGACTATGGACTCCGGACTTCGGACTCCGGACTATGGACTCCGGACTTCGGACTCCGGACTTCGGACTCCGGACTATGGACTACCTTCCGATTTCCATGCTCAACCAGTTGGAATACTGCGAGCGGCGTTTCTGGCTGATGTACGTGCTGGGCGAGATGGAGGTGAACGCGCCGGTGCTCGAGGGGATTCAACAGCACGAGCGTGTGCACGAGGACCGGCAGGAACGCGATGGCGAGACCACCATCTACCGCCGGGTCTACGTCTGGTCGGATCGGCTATGCGTGGCGGGATTCGCTGACGTGGTGGAGGAACGCGCCGGGGAGCTGGTGCCGGTGGAGTACAAACATGGGCGTATGGGGCGCTGGCTCAACGACCATGTGCAGTTATGTGCGCAGGCGCTGTGTCTGGAGGAGCGCACCGGTCGCCCGGTTCCGCGCGGTGAGATTTTCTACTGGGGCAACCGACGGCGTGAGCGGATCGAGTTGACCCCCGCACTGCGGGCGCGGACCGAAGAGACCATCGGGCGGGCCTTTGCGCTGATCCAGGCCGGGCGGATACCGCTGCCGCTCGATCATCGCGCCAAATGTTATGACTGCTCTCTGGAAAGCATCTGCCTGCCGCGCGAGGTACTGATACTAAATGATGAGCAACAGCGCATCGCTGCTTCACACAAGCCACGAAGCACATAGCCAGAAGATGCGCTGTGTGACATCTGGGCCACACGCGGCGTGCCCTTTTCAAAACAGGTAATAAGATGGTACACCTGCAGACCTGGGACGAAACAATGGCGACACTCTACCTGACCGATCCGCACTCGGTGGTGCGAAAAGATGGCGACACCCTGACGGTTGATATTCCTGCGGACAAGGAGCGAGGCACCGAGAAACGGCGGGTGCGCATTCCTCTCATCAAAGTCACTCAGGTCGTCGCCTATGGCGATGTGACACTTACCGGGCCGGCGCTGGCGGCTCTGCTTGAGCAGGGCGTGGACGTCTGCTTCTGCTCGGCCTGGGGCAAATTCCTGGGCCACCTGGCTCCGCCGTTAAGCAAGAACAGCCTTATCCGCCTGGAGCAACACCGCGCCCACAATGACCCGGTGCACGCCTTTACCCTGGCACAGGCTTTTGTACGTGGAAAACTTGCCAACATGCGCACCATGTTGCTGCGGGCCAACCGCGATCGTAAGGATGCGGATATTGCCCAGGCTGCCGGGTCGCTCAAGGGCGTGATTGACCAGGTCGACAGCCTCTCGCCTGAGGCGGCGGCTGCTCCACCGGACCATGCTCATCCCCAGGCGGAGAGCGCCTATGGCACGTTGCTGGGACTTGAGGGGGCCGGCACAGCCTTCTACTTTGGCGTCTTTGGGCGATTGTTGAAGGAGGAGTGGGGATTTACCGGCCGTCATCGTCGTCCGCCGCGCGATCCCGTCAACGCGCTGCTTTCTTATGGCTATGTCTTGCTGATGAACCAGGTCGCCTCAGCGATCAGCATTGTCGGCCTCGATCCTTATGTTGGCTTCCTGCACTCCTCCCAATTCGGCAAGCCAGCTTTGGCGCTCGATGTGATGGAGACCTTCCGCCCCCTCGTTGTCGATTCGGTTGTGCTGACGCTGTTGAACAACAGCATGCTCACCCGTCAGGATTTCGAGGAAGAATTCGGGGCCTGGCGTCTGACGGAGGAGGGGCGGCGCACCTTTCTCACCAGGTTTGAGGAGCGGTTGGACACCGAGATACAACATCCAGTCTTTGGGTACAAGGCGACCTACCGGCGCAGCCTGGAGCTGGAAGTACGGCTTGTCGCCAAGTGGTTGACCGGGGAGATTCCCCAATTCAAGCCATTTGTGGTAAGATAGAGATGAGCCGCGTAGGACCCGGTACAACACTGTACGTGATCGCTTACGACATTCCTGACGATCGGCGTCGGACCAAAGTACACAAAACGCTCCTTGGCTTTGGCGAGTGGACTCAGTACAGTCTGTTTGAGTGTTACCTGACGGACAAGGAACTGGTTGCGCTACAGGGCAAGCTGGAAAAACTGCTCAAGCCAGGGGAAGACAGCGTACGTTTCTACCATATCTGTGCTGCGTGCACGGCCAAGGCTATAACGATCGGTTCGGAGAAACCGGCAGAGAAGCGGGTCTTCATCACCTGAATTGATACGGATGACCCCAGGGGCATACAGGGCGTGCGAGCGGTGGAGCATACCGGTGTGGCCTGGGAGACGCTCGCGGGGGCTGAGCCTTATATATGGGGTAGATGAAATTGTTAACCGGCATATAAAGGGGTTATAGCCTGCCGGTCCCGGGCGGACGGACGGATGGGATAGGGGAGCGGGCCTGGCGCTCGCGTCAGGGCGAAGAGTGGTGGGGGGAGGTCAATAATTGACGAAAAATTGGGAAAGATTGGAGCGATCGGTGCATATTGAGGGACATTTTGGGACATGAATGGGGCTTTTGGGTTCAGTTTGTGAGTGCGTCTGAATGGG
>Ga0124941_1040084_pt1 | contig 30361 bp, 29 predicted proteins | sample YNPNP_0400MetaT_FD_92941 | JGI IMG/M metagenome (GOLD analysis project Ga0124941, IMG submission 92941) | Anoxygenic and chlorotrophic microbial mat microbial communities from Yellowstone National Park, USA - YNP NP_0400 MetaT (Metagenome... ... | reverse complement strand
TCAAGGCTTAGCATTTAACTCTCGGCCCCCAGTTTCCCACTCTCAGTCCTCAATGCCTGCAATTGTCTTATCCCATATATCGCACGTGCCAAGTCCCAATGTTTCCGAGCGTAACGCTCCATCAATCTGGTGCGCGTGCCATCCCATGGATCGGCAATAATCAGGTCTCGTTCGTCGCTTGTCAGCTCCAGGCCAACGACGAAGTGTTGATTAAGTGCACCGCCAGGATTAAAATCAACCTCAATAATTGTCGGCCCGCGTGCAAGTACTTTTTTGAGAAATCCTATATCTGCAGGCGCATTACGCCAATCTATGCGTCCATGCCATTGCAGTCTCGGATAGCACCGTGGTATTCTTTCTGGATATGTTAGGTCGCACCCTATAAATGCTCCTACGCTCTGCAGTTTCTGTGCTACCTGCAGAGGATCATCAGAGAATCCTGCCAAGCTTGCAATCATCGCCACACATACAACATAGCAGCCCGCACGTCCAAACTTGCAATCGCCAGCAAAAATTTCATTGCGCCAGCGTGGATCGCGTTGACTGTACAAGGTTAGTGTTGGTATGCCCTCTATCGTGCCTCGTCCTTTGAGTGTATAAACAAGCCCATCGTAAACAAACTGTACCTCAGATTCACCATCTGGTCTGATTTCTACTGTGAGATGATAGCTGTTAGATAGTGCACACATTATCCCTGTTCCTGGTTTACCAAACCTGCCTGAACCACAGCAAGTCTGGAAGGCTGCCTTTCCTCAGCCAATTCCCGCCCAATGTTTCGGGCGGTATTCAAATTCCTACAACATCAACGTCTAAAGTAGACGATAAACCGATCCGGGCGCATCCACTTCTGGTTGGGAGGAACGCGCTCAAACCCAGGGGCAGGCACCATTGCCATCACCACATCGGGGTATGCCTGCGCAGCAGCCAGGCTCCCAACTATCACGTCGGCCCCTGCTTCAACCGCGCGATCGATGATCTCCCACCCGTCCCTGTTTGGCTCGAAGATGGTAGTGACGATCTCGGCTAGACCAATCCGTTCCACTACTTCCTCGACCGGGGTGGCGTTGATCACTTCGTCCGGCTCGACAACCTCGACCTCTTCCCATCCCTCTTCCCAAAATGAGATGGGGTGAGGGGTAGCGTTGAAAATTACCAGACCATTCTGTAGCCTTTTCATTTTTCTCTCCTTTCGTTTGTTTTTTTCTGGGGAAGTGGAGACCCTGCCGAGTCCTGGCCAAAGGCTCCCGCCTTCCACGATTAGGACCAAGGGTGTGTGGCCGGTCAGTCATGGGGCTCGTTCCCACTTTATTTTGTGTTTTCGTTCCGTACCGCGCCTACCGGGGCGATTCGTCCATGTATGTTCAGTGAACCGTTCATAGACTTTGGTCCAGTTATCGGCCTTGTAGATCGTGCCGTGGTGGATATCTGCATCCTGGTATGAGATCAAGCGCTTGATCTCCGGCATGTTTTCTCGAATGTAACGACGCATCTGACCCAACATCCAGGAACCGAAGTTTCGCGGCACGTTTGGCGAGTGGGCCAGCCTGGTCAACTCCAACGTCTCTTTGGAATCCTCCAACCTGGCAACCGGACGACCCCATGTGGCGCAGGCAACCGGCTCCCCATTCGATGCATAGGCTACAAACGCCAATCTGAATCCAGGGGGCATGTTCGGTAGCGTACTATGCCACCGGGCAATAAGATCACGACAGAGCGACCGTGATGTAGTACGCTGCACCACGCATTCAGTAGGCGATGTAAGTTTCGGATCGCCAAATAACGTTACACTCATGGAATTGACCTGATTTAACGCGGAAGTTCCAACCAACGCTGTCCGTTGAGTCTTATATCCCGTCCTCATCTATACCAATCTTGTCTACAGTGTAGCACATTTCTCACCTCTTGTCAAATGATATGGGCAGGTTTATAGCAGTATGGTCAGTTATTCAGAAACAGTTACTTCCTCACTCAATAGGTATGCAGGTACAGATGTATATGTGCCTGCAATTGTTGTAATCGTTCTACGGACACATTTAACCTTTCCTGATTTAATCAATATTTTAAGCGCCTCTCGCACTCTTTTTTCGCTTATTCCTAGTCCTTGCGCAATTTCCTGTGTCATTATTCCTTGTTTCTTTAGTTCTGTAGGTGGCTGGGCTAGAATCTCCTGTACTATTTTCTCCAGCGATGGTGACTGTGGTGGGTCGGGGATGGGGAAAGAGATATTTGATGACATTACTAATCTCACCTCCTTGAAAATGTAGCCCAACTGCACCCAACCATGCAGGCAACGTGCGATTGGGGGCAACGCTGGTTTGTGCATATTCGTCCTGAAGTTTCCAGGACGGCAGCGAGATCACCAGATTACTTCCATCATCTACAAGACGGAAGATGTGCGTGTGAGCACGTACAATGCATAGCTTCGCTATCATATCTTGGCCTGCACCGATCCTTTCCAAGGCGAAACCCAACTCGCGCTCCAATGTAGTGCTGCGATAGCGAAGTGAATAACTCTGCCGATGTGCAATATCAAGTAGTACATTCCCTATTCTGAGCAAAAGCCATCCGCGTACACAACGGCCATCAGTGCCCTTCTCTGCTCCTATGATCTCACCTAAAAATTCTTCGTCCTGCCCTGCGCTGCCTGTGTGGTACGGTGTCCCTCGTGTGAGATATACTTTAGTGGCTCTCTCTAGCAGAGGAGCAAGAAGAACACGCGCAGCGCGCGCCTGAAACTGTGGATCGGGTTCACAAAGAAAGCGTCCCTCTTGACGTAGATTTTGCCCATCAATAATATCCCCTACCAGTACAAGCAATATCTTATCGTGCTGAGAGACCTCCTGTACCATCCGCTCCCAACAGGCAAGCAGATATTGCTGACTGGTATTGAGCTGAATGTCTGTATCTAGCGACCCATGGCAATGTGCAGGGAAAATACCCCATCTGCTTCCTACGTGCATGTCTGCCAGTAACAACACAAACATCATTACTCCATATCATCACCATGAAGTCAACGGTATTCTTTTCCAAGTGTTTGCTGCTACACAGACGTACAAGTAGTTTTCATCCCAACAAATATCACCTTGGTTTCCTGTATCTCCTGAGTTTGCAGGTGTCTTCGATTGTCTCAATCTGATTATATTAGAATTTACATCAATTACTGCTGTGGGAATTGGTGTCCCAACACCTAGGCGCTCGTTGGCTGCATCCCATACCAGATCGTCACTATCTGTGAGTGTACCTATACCACTTACATATGGAATCCGTCCCGTTGTTAGGCTACCGAAAATGGGAGAACCGGTCAAGGTCTGGGGAATGCTTTGATCAAGCATTAATGGCTCGCTCTCAGACCACCGCACTCCTGTGGTTGTTGTCTGCAATACACGCGCAGGGTTACCTGGATGAGGTAGGACTTCCCAATCTGTTGCCCCGCCCACAATCAGATTACCAGGAGCGCTGGCATTGATGGAGCGAACATCTATGCCATCAAGCCAGGTTATGGTCCCTGTTACTTTTGCGGGATCATGCCGCACACAAAAAGCTTCCAGCACTCCCGAGGCAAGTTGATACAGGTCATATGCGCGTCCTGGAGTTACCGAGTATGTCGAAATAGCACAGTGCTCAGCCCTGATAACACCCGCACTCACCCTCAAACCGCAAGCCACACTTTCTGCAGAAAGCGCCTTCACAACTGCATGCCCTCGGAAAAGTACTTCCCCCTCGTCCTCCACCGTGACTCCATATGCTGCTATATTGGTTTTAGTAGCACATAGAACCTCCATGATACCTGCAAACTCAACTGTACCTTGTTCATGCAATGCTATTCCTGAACTTCTACGGTCATTCCCTGTGACTTTGATCTTTCCGCACCCTTGTATAATTCCTCCTGGTACTCCTACGCCAATATGCAGGCCTACAGCGTCAGATTGATCTGCTATGGCTTCAAGCTTTCCATGCCATGATATTGAAGAATTAGCGCGTGTCTGTATCCCCACAGCAAAGCCTGAAATAGGACCTTGAGTATGTACATTTATATCACCATCCCAATCTGCTGCTATACCTGATGCACGAATTTGGATACCACAAGCAAAACCATTAGTAGCTTCAACAGTAATATCACCTCTTCCGTTTATCGTACCATCATAAAGCTGGACGCCATATGCACCATAGTGCTTGCCATAGCTCAAGACTTTAATCCCACCACAGAACATGACCTCGCCACCACCATCTACCTGTATCCCGCATGCTTTCGCCTCTACACCTGAGGCCTCATTGACACATTCAATATCAGCATAGATATGTGCCACTCCATCATCATGTACAGCACAAAAGGCATATATTCCATCTACCCCTGGGACTGATCCTGCCATACGTACAGTGCGCACACGCAAATAATATGATCCGACATCCTCGCTTGTCTTAACGGTACAATCTGCACCATTGCCATGATGCCAAAGCACAGTCTGACCAGGCACCAACTCATCATAGAATACTCCAGACTTGAGCACAACAACCATCGGTCCACATTCACCTGGTGGAAACAGGATATAGTCGCCTGCATCTGCATATGCATTTGCTTGGTCAATTCCCTCCTGCGTGCATGGAAATTGCTTGATTGCATGTGCCCCCTCAGCAGGATGCCATAGGATAATCTTATCCCATGAGGACGAGCCAGCACCCTTAAGCCACCACCATGATGTCCCATCGTAAAACCCCAACTCACCTGTGTCTGCTGTGCACACAACCATGCCTTGTTCTGCTCCGCCCAACGCTTCGATTGCAGCCTTAGAATCTACAAATTGCACTAACGGCAATCCCAATACCCTACCATTATGAATCATCTCTTTCCTCCCTAGCTATCGGCTATCTGCTGTCAGCCGCCAACTGTTAGCTGGAAGAATAAATACAAGCTACTGCTACATCAGTGGTATTTGTTTCAGTATGGGCATAAATATCTCCCCGCCACTCAGGCCCGATCTCAATGCGTTCACCTGGGTCAAGTCTTATACCATGACGAATGGGGGGATAAGGGATAAAGTGAAGCCAGACCTTGTTTCTCCCATCATTCGTGATCCAAACACGCAGTCTGTTTGGGTTAGCATTAACTATACGTACTGGTGAGGCTGATACAGATATTCTATTATTGTAATAACTTGCGCCCTGTTCTGGTACAGTAGTAACAACCTGGTCACTCGCGATGACAACAGGAAAGCTATTGTCTTTTGTTTTTTGGCCTAGGCTTGAGGGTAGGCGTGAAGAAAGCAATGATAGCAGATCATTGAGCAGCTTGACCACACCGCGCAGTTTCCCTGAAATCGTCCCGATAGTATCTGTGTCCACCCGTGCGTCGTTGACTGACCCTAGGGTTGCATTTTTTCCATCTTCTGTCACTGTATGCACGCGACCTTGAGCATCGCATGCGAGGCTTACTACGTCTCCGCTATCTACACTCGCAGGCGTCCCACGATACACGCCACCCACAGGCACAGGTCCATCGGTAGCCTGCTCTCCTTCTGCTCGGCGTCCGGCAACTGCGGCAGGGCGTACTCTCTCGCCTCCCGTTAAGCCGCCATCTGTCGCCCCTGCACCCCATAATGTCATCTGCAAACCACTACCACCATCACTCTCTACTAATGTATGTATAGGATAGCCATCACCTGTTTTGACTACATTGGGGACTGTCATCCTCTCATCCTCCTTTCAACATATCAATCATCAACAATCAACTTGCCTCCTGCCTCCTGCCTCTTGCCACTAACTATCGGCATCATCTGCCCACAGGATGGGCAATTTACTGGAAGAGCCTGCTGAAGCAAACCAGACCTGCACAGAAATGCACCGTGCACCTGTTGCAACATTTACAATGTTCATCCTCAGCAAGTCCCCCGTTTCAAGCACAAAATCCTGATAGCCATACACTACATGTGATGAACTGTTCCAATGTAATGAAGGGCGGCGCAACGGGTCAGAGTACACAGAGCTCCAACTGTTTCCTCCATCTCGGCTGTACTCGACATCCACAACAGTATTTCCTGATATGCCGCGAGACATTGCATATAGCAATACGCCCGTCGCAGCACACGCAACAGGTGCGACCCATACACCGCCTACCTCTGTTGCTTTTGCAACAGGACCATCCGCATACCAACGCGCCACCAAAAACGGCCTGTCACTCCCACCCCCTCCGCCACCTCCCGACTCACAAGGCTGGGGCATATATAACCCTGCTGTTCCATCATACATCAACACATCACCATCAGCGGGGTGAGTAGAGGAGACGGGAATGTTTTGGATTCCTTGTACTGTGGTGTGCCCTTCGGGAGACAAGATGATGTCGCCTTCAACATTCCGAGCACGCCATAATCCATCCTGGCCAATAATTACCTGGCCATCCCCAGGCGGAGATAGTGCTTGTGTATCGCTATGACTTACACCGAGTAAATTGTGTGGTGTGACAGTGCTAGAAAGCGAAGGCGGATACCGCCCATCTATTATATCCTGCCTTGTGGTTGAATCTTCAATATTTGTTTGGCCATCGTACAGTAACACCCATCCTAATCCCAACTCGCCCACTTGGGGTACAGGAGAATCTTGTTCAAAACTGATTCTCCTGCGGGGACGCTCTGCACCTGCACGATACCGCAAAGTTCCTGTACCATCGAGATAGATTAGAACCCATCGTGCCTTGCCATTTGTGGGCACAGCTTCTGTTAAGTCTACCTGCGACACTCCTACCCAGATATTATGGCCTAACACGGGGCTATAGTATGGGCCGCCATCAGTATAGATCCGAAACGGATTGACGCCATCAGTGTAAAGCCTGAAATTCCTGATCTGCCGCCAACCTACATAGACCAAATCGCTACCATCAGCATTTTCGTCGCCAGGAATGGGCCACTCATGCGTATGTGCATGAGGCGGTATTTGCGGGATAGGGGAGTAGCCTGCATCAATATATGCTTCCTGCCGAATGCTGAGTACTTGTTCGACGTATGGTTGGACAGGATCACGACCAACATACACAGGCAGGTCATAGCGCGATGGCACGCGCACATTGAGATATTCGCCTACGATCTGCTCATCGCCGGTGCGCACATAGTCATAGCCTGGACGGCCTGGCACATCCACCAGCCCATTAGCCGGATTCCCCAATACACCAGGCTTGGCAATAATCAAATCCTGCTTGCGCGCCAACAGAGCCTGTAATTGTCTGCGTAGTCTCCGCTCCTCTACACCCATCTCACTCCATTCCTGGCTCCCACGTAGAGCATGCCCGTACTTCATCTATGATGCGGCTACCTTCCGGTATGCCCGTTCCGGTCTTGTCCAGCACAGTATGAAAGAAATCCTCGGAATACAAGATACACTTGGTATTTGTCTGGGGATTCTTTTCACAACCGAGTAGCATAAAAGAGCCCTTGTCTGCATAGCCCGAACAGTGATAAAAACGTGCAGGTGGATCATCAAGACTTGTGCGCACAAGAAGTGGTAAGAAAGTCCCACCGCCTGAGATATATACCCGATCTTTATCTGAAAGATAGGCAAAGGACCCGCTTGAGTCTAGGCCGTTGAGTGAGTCCCAATCTAGCGCAGATGGCGTAATATCTATCCACGTTCCACTACCAAGCGGCACGTAAAATACACGTCTATGCTCTGCTTCAATACCATGATAACATCCGATAATACTATCCGTTCCAATATCAGCCAAGCTCTTGAAGCCCCCATAATCTCCCGCAATCCTGAACAAATCAATGCGTCTGTAGGTTGTTGCTTCTGGCTCAAGCCTGCCGAAATGCGAATAGCCGTCTACCCATACCTGGAAGCAAAGAGCAGGAAAAGTAACTGTATCGTCATGTACCGCCATATTATAACGACATGGCTCCTCTACTACAGGATGGAACCGCCAATGATCAGAATCATAATGTACAGGACAGCAAATATTATGTACCCCGTCCATTTCAATTAACTCTATTTCCATTTCGCGCGATATGCGCACCAATATGGGATGCGACCCTCTCCAGGCAGGAGGATTATATGCTTGACAGCAAGCTCTGCAATTACTAAATCCTGTTAAGATCACAGAGCCGTCTGACAAAACAGCAAATGTGCGGTCGCTAAGGAGACAAACACTATTCCTGATAATTGGCGGTAGATTGTTGGGCATGTCCCAAAAATTCAAAATCTGTGTCCATACAGGAACAGTATATGTGAAGTTACAGCGATACAATCCAAACTGACAAAGTGCATAGAGATAATGCCCGTCTTGATCTATATCAATTCTGTGGATACCGCCTGCAGATGATGGGACATTCATGTTGTGCCATACGGGAATTTCGTCCTGAAAGTTGTATGTCCCGAACACTGCCCACGGACCATAACGAGCAAAAACAACATTTGGTCGTTCAAGGTCCTTCTCTGGTTCGGGTGGAGGAGGTGGTGGGGGGGGAGGAGGCAAAGGTCCAGGATCAGGCGGTTCGGGTGGCGCATCGCCTGTCATCCCTAGGCCCCCGAAAGTCTCTTCTTCTAGAGTCACATCAACCATCATCGCACCATGCTCTGCATCACTTGTGAGCCCTACACTCTTGATACAGAATGCCTTATTGTTCCATGTAATGTTGCGCGGGTCATTGCCTGAGGTAAAAGTCACACGGACACGGGATACAGGAGCAATATCAAAAAAGCGGTAGTTGCCGCTGAGCATGACATCAACATTGGGATACATTTTGTTTTCTGACGCCAAGATTAGCCCAGCCCACATATTATTGTCCTCCTGTGTGGGATACATCGCTAATCTCTCTCTGCGCTTGATTGCTCCATAGCGCTTGAAGATATGTCCTAGTGCTAGGCTAAAAAACGGCGTTCTGTTGTCTCTATCGTATCCTACCCCCGAAATATCAAGCAGCGATGACGGAGCAACAATAATACGCTCAAATTCTACCTTGTCCCGCCAATCTGCATCTTGCAGATGCATCAGCTCTACTATACCGGTACGTTCAGCGACAAAACGCAAATCAAGGGGCACTTCGACAAACAATCGTCCGTAGCGGTCACAAACGGGGCGGGCAAGAATTGTCCCCTCTGCAATCTCATGCAGTTGTCCCCACAGATCGCCTACTCCCGCGCCGGATTCAGCTATATACCTGGTATCGCCTGTGACATAACAATCGAGCAGACGAGGCAGAGTAGTGCGCCAAATAAGCCAATGCCACAGACTTTTGTCTACAGTTAGGTTGGCGAGCTGATACCAAGCTGTTGGTGTCTCATCACGCAGGCCATGCGGAAAACCCGTCATTTTTCCTAGCCAAAATGCCGGCCCCTCTACAGAGAATGATACTTCGCCTGTTTCGTAATGCCGCGTGATGGATTCACCATTAACCCAGCCCTCCATAATAATATTGCTTCCCAACGCGCCCGCATCAGTCGAGTAGATGGTCGCAATGCTTTGCTCTGTCTCCCCGTACCATTCACGTGCCCATAAAATTATTTTGGCTCTGTCCCGAATCGAAACAGGTAATTCAAGTGGTATTCTGACCGTACAGTGCCATCCACCACTGCTTACATTCCCTTCGCATTGTTCTAGAGTACAATGTGCAATAGGAGGGTTGATATTATCGTAGATATAGACGTAACGGTGGGCTGTATACGCCCGCGTAATGCCGGAATATGAAGCAATAACTTTACAATCAACGCGATACCTGCCACTAGAAGTATAGTAGATTGTCGGCGTGGCCGTATTGCCTCCGTGCACTTCTGACGCTCCCTTTGCAGTCCAGGCAAACGATAGTGTGCCATCTCCAAAAGGCAACCACGAATCACTTGCATCAAACCTAATTATCGCAGGTTTTTCTGTACTCACTATGCCTTGATAGTATGCGACACGATCAGGGCCAAGGATAGGAACAGGAAGAGGGTATGAGTGTTGATCGGTGTATATGCCATTATGCCACGCTGATGTGCCCTCATCATAGTATCCTCTATCCATAAAGATATTGCCGTCGTCATCCATATAAATGTGCCTTGGCCAGATATTGAAGTCGTCAATAACGGTTAGATACTGCCCTGCTTGCCAATCTATCTCGCTCGTCTCCCCAATGTACATTGTACCTTCATTTTCATTGGAGTCACTGCTGAAACCGCGCAAACGCACTAAGCCAACATCAGATGAATCTGCAGAAGAGCCAACATATACCGTCATATCTGGCAAACAACGTGCAAATGCTACAGGGTCACCCGCACCCAATCCGGCACGATTGTATTGAATCATATGCACCTTGTCGTGCAACGGTGGGGCAGAAGCAACGCGTAAGAGGTAAACACGATCACGTGGTAAAATGGGATGGACGGTGATATATGTCTCAACCCTGTGTGGTTGAGTGCGCAACAGGGCAACATCCTCAGTTGATAATGGCATCACCCTGTAATAGGCCATATCTTTTCCTTTCGCTACAGCAGGCAGCTCACAGCAATATATGCGTCAAGCTTACGTCCACTCCAGCCATAGCAACATTGTATATATCATGAGTATCCAGGCGAAGCTCGACAGTGCTAACATATGCTTGTACTTCAATCCATTGTCCTGTATATGGATGAGGCAAGGTGAATGTATGCAGTGCCCCATCGCACAAATCATGCCATCGCGCATAATCTTCTGCATCTGTAATGCGCGAAAATGTCAGCCTACAACTACGATATGCACTGCAAATCGGTGCTCCAACTCCATTGTACCCCAATACCGCAGGCGCATCCCATTGTATTCCATCAGGAGGCAAAATACATGTTCCATCTACAGCAAACATAACATATCACCATCCTTGTATCAACAATCAGCAGTCAGGATCAGCATTCAGGTCTTAATGGAGCAACGCTCGGATTCTCTGATCAATAGCTGCTTTGATACGCCCTTCTAACCCCTCTATTCCTCGACGCACTACCACATCAATCTGCCCGTTGACACCACCCTGAATCTGATGACGCACATCCAGGGCTGCAAGGCGCAAGATGGTTTGTTGAGTGAGCGTGCCATACTTCTGCTCCAATGCATGTGTTGTTGCAGCATTGAGCACAAACTCGCGTCCTTGCTCGCCAAGCTCATATATCCCTGAGAAAGCATAACCTCCATGTTGGCGTCCTCTCGAGCCTGGGCGAGGAGGCAAGGTGCCCGAAGGAAAAGCCCCCATCCTTGTACGCAATCTGCTTATAGCAGCATAATACTGCTCCACAGACTGATAATACCGCGCTAGTTCTTGCTCTAACTGAGCATAATGATTGCGCATGGCTGCTAATTCCTGCTGATTTGCCAGGTATACGTCTGCAATGCGTGCCCCTATCTCTGCAAGTCGGCGCCCGCGCTCGCGCTCTGCTTGAATGAGCTCATCTTCTTCACGCCGTGCATTGGCGATTTTGCGCTCCTCTTCTTCCTCCTCTAAAGAGCGGCGAAGCTGCGCGAGCTGTTCTGCTCTGGCCTGTTCTGCCATGGCTAATTGCTGCTCAAAAGCCCGACGCGCCGCCTCCAACTGCGTAGTATATGCCCGCTCGGTTTCTTGTATCTGGCTATTGCGCTGTTCCTGCGCCTCACGCAATTCATTGTCACGGCGTTGCCTAGCATCCACAAGGGCAAGGGCATCTCGTGCCCGAATTGCCATAATTTCATCCATAGCAGCACGCCTGAGAATGTCGCGCCGGCGACTTTGATATTCCTCCTCAATCCGAATGAGTGTATCACTGCGCTGCCGCGCTGCCTGTTCTAGAGCATTGCGATAGGTATTATGTGCATTAGCAATAGCTTGTGCATATGAGCTCTCTATCGCTGCAATGCGACGCGCCGTTTGGCGCGCAATGTCCTCACGCATTCTTTGCTCTGCTCGTGCCATATCTTGTGCACGATAGAATGATTGTGCCATTTGCTCCGCTTCCCAGCGGTCCAGATCAGCATATATAGTGCGGTACTTTTCCGAAATTTCTGCAAGCAGCCCAATATAGTCCTGTGCAGCCTGTTCTGCATTCTTAAAGGCTTCCTGCTCCTTGTCGCCTGAATCCGTCGCAACGTCCGTCGCAGCTTTATAAGCACTCCGGATATTATCAATTGCAGCTGCGACCGACTCTGCAAGCGATGTCCCGCCCAAAAACGCATTGCGTGCTGTTTCAGCAAAATATTCTGCCGCTTCCCAATTGCCCTTGAAAGCTTCCTGCACCGACTTCAGGCCAAATATAAGCGGAACAAGCGTATGTTCCCACAACCATTGATAAAAGCCACGAATAGAACCAACAACCTTGGCTATCAGTTCTTGTGCTGAGTCCGTCATTCCATTCAGAGACGTAACAAGCTTACTTGCAAGTGCGTCAAGTGTATCTACTGTGTCGCGATAGAATGGTAACAGGATTTGTCGCCCTTGGTCGCTCAGATTCTTTAGCGAAACGTTAATACGTTCCAATCGCTTACTCGACGTCTCTGCATTCAGCCCTAATTCTTGTACACGTTGAGCCATGCTTTCAATCACAGCTTGCCTGAATGCTTCCTCGCGAGTCATACCCATCGTCTTCTGCAGCTCTTCCATACGAGCACGCACCGTATCAACGCTTAAGGCAAAAGCATCAAGACGCATCATGGAGGCATTAGACATCATGAGGGCAAATTGCTGGAATGCTGAGCCAGCATCGGGAAATTGTCCTGCGTATTGAGCAAGAAGAGTGATGTTGCGTGTCAGCTCCGCAGCCTGCTTAGCAGAATCGGCAAGACCCATCTGGATCATGCGTGATGCACTATCTACAAGCTGGGCATCAGGCACAAGCCCTTGTGTTACCTCGCGCATTTCCTCCAACGCCTTATTGTATTCTTCAATACCACCCACAAGTCTGATAAGGCGTTGGCGCTGGATATCAAATGTCTCTGCTGCGCGGCCCGCCTCGAAGAAAGCCTTAAATGGGCCGGCAAACGCTTGTGCAAGCAATCCTGCCTCTCTTATCACTGCATCGAGCCGCGCGACTTGCCCTATTACCGACGAGGTAAAACTTTCCCATGTGCTCTTTGTTTGCTTCGTGGCTGTATCAGTAGTATTTGCCAGATCACGTACCGAAGGGATGGTCTTGCTAATTGCGCCCTGCACAGAGCCTGCGTAATCATCGAATGTTCGTTGTGCTGTCCGAGTGGAAGCAGAAACGGTATTGGCGTAAGCAGCAGTACGGCGCTCCAATTCATCGAGCGACTTCATGTAGGCACGCGCGCCACGCTCAAACTCCTTGTTATCAAAAAAAACTTCTACACCTATGCGCTCCTGTCCTTCAGGCATCCATCCCCCCCAACATCCAGGACAGCCTAGCAATGGCTACCATTATTATGCGCGCGCTACGAGAACAAGCGTACCAAGAATCGGGGTCTTTTCCCCACTTTCTCGCAGCCAACATCTCCATGGCAAGCAGGCTCATTCTGATGTTCCCCTCTTCGGCTTCCATCTCCTCCCATTCGCCTGTCTTTTCGTTCTTCCGGCGAATTGCGAAATAAGCGCATCATGTCTGCTACCTCCTGCTCTTCTATCGGGGCAGGATTGCTTTCGTAGTCCACAGAGGGATACATCGCGCGCTGAATCTGCTCAAGATATTCTACCTGTGTAAGTAGCTCATTAACGATGAACTCAACCCGCCTGTCATTCGATGTTGAAATATCATGTCTAGCATATGCTGTAGGTATAGCGTAAGTCTCATCAGGTTCGTATTGCCATTCTTCCGTACCTATTCTGCGCCAGGCAACAATAGCATAATCATAGCAGAAGAGCTGATTTTCTAATTCTATTTGTGCACGCAGCTCTTTGCATTTCTGTTCCCATTGCTCAACTTCCACAAGCCACTTCTGGTATTCAGGCGTATCTGGGCTGGCCGCTACTTCTTCCTCGTGGCCTGCAATACTGCGTACCGTGACTTTAGGAAGCGGAGGCTCGGGAGGCAAGAGAGCGCTTTGCCTCCCAAGCAACCGCGCCATAGCAATAGGCGGTATGGGCCGCACAGCTACCTCATACTCGCCCAAAGAAATTACTGTCGTATTATGTGGGATCAAATCACCTCACCCTCCCCTATCGTCCCGCAGGAGCATAGCTTACCACAGTTGAGCCATTGCCACCTACAAAGACGGTATTGAAATCAATAGGATATAAAGCTGAATATCCTGTGTTGGTAGGCCCCGCAACACTATCCCACGTCACGCCGCCATCCGTCGAGCGGTACAGTGTTCCTACCGATGTTGAGCTGTTGACAATGGCAAAACCGCCATATTGCGTGCTTGTATCAAAACGGATGCGGCGTACCGAGGCGGAGCCAACCGAAAGCCGCAGTGTCCACTCTGAGCCATCGTAGGAATAGATCGCACCGCCACTTGTCCCTACAAACGCACGCCCATAGCGGTTGTAGGCTACTGTGAGCAGGTCTGCACCAGATGCGGGACCGGTAACGGACTTCCATGTCGCACCACCATCCTCCGTGATGAGCACAGTATTGGATGCCCCTACAATAATACCGTTGTACAGGGAACTGAAGGCGATGTCTGTCAGGTCTTGCGCCACATCCCCGTGCAATATGGTCTCCCATGTAATGCCCAGATTCTGTGACGCATATGCGTAACCGTCATCTGCCACAGCCCACAATGTCCCTGCCTGATCCATGACCAAGCGGTTAATACCTTGGCCGTTCACACTGCCTACAGTTACCCTGACCCACGTCATTCCGCCGTCATCTGTATATGCAACTGCGGCAGGACTGCCTGTGGCAGGTTCACCTCCCACCACAATACGCGCGCCATGAACCCGTTCAATCCAGACCAAACATTGAGGGTCGCGATCAGGGAAGGGATCGGTCCGCGTTACCCATGTCAAGCCGCCATCTTTTGTGTACACAAATTGTCCTGACCCCAAATAACCCGCAGCCTGGCCACGAATGGCATAGCCCACTTTGGCCGGAGCAACAGCCTCTGCACAAATTCCACCACAATTCGCAGGGACAAAGAATATATCAAGCACGCTACCAGAACCAGATGGATTGCGTTGAGCATAGTCAAGTTGGTACACAAGCGTCCAGGCTGATGCCATGATCTCCCCACTTGTGCTGATACGCGCAACTTGCTGGTCCTGCTCATCGGGTAATGCGGTTGGCGCGCCCATACCTGAACTTGTAAAAGCAGCATCGAGCATAAGTATCCCAATCTGATAATTCGACGGCAGCCCCCTGTTGCCTTTGCAGGCATGATTGATGCGCATATTGAAGGGGCACTCTTGCTCAAGCAAAAAATTGTAGACACTGTCATAAGGCTTTTCAAGGGTTACCGTGGCAGGGCCCGCCTCACCCTGAATGAACCCATCGATAACAAAACGCCCGCTGCGCAATAAGTCGGCACGATACACAGGCGTGCGCTCACCCCGCGGAAAGGTAATATCACCGACTCCGACGCTTGTCAGAAAGCTGAAACCACTGTCCATATCTGTTTGCACAAAAACATTCCCTGTTCCCCGTGTAATTACATCCATCCTATACCTCCTTTCTGTTGTAAGCAGCTATCAGCAAGCAATTGTTAGCAAATAGTTATCGGCGTTTGACAGCTGCTAACCTTCTAATAATACGCCTGAAACCGTTCTCAATGATTCGCGTGATCCTGGCTTTGTTTTCCTCAGCAATACTTTTTTCAAAAAGGCGCGGGACAAAACCAGGATGCGCCACATGCTGGAAAAATACCATCTTTCCGTTTTCTACTGTACCAGGGCCTCCATAATTGCCCACAGGCCAGGTTTTCGGCAGATATGATCCTGGTCCATTCCAGAGAAAAGCAAGTGCATTGCTGCGTCTCACTACGATAGGATGCGGTTTAGCACCCGTGATACTTATCAAAATCCACAGCCATTTGTTCTCACCTGATGGATAAACATAAAGCTTGATAGAATCACGAGAAATGCGCTTGCGTGCGCAGAATTGTGGCCTGTTATCTTCATGCCAGTCCGCAACCACTCTATTAAACTGCTCAAGCAGAAGCGGTTTTACCTCGCTATCCAAAAGATGCCCCATCTCTCTGGCGATATATGCCCAATCTGGTCTTGCGCCTCTCGATCTGACTGCGCGGGCATAAATACGCATATCTCTACTCCTCAAAGCCAATAGCTAACAGCACTCAGAGCACTGCTGCACGATGGAGACGCATTTCCTGAGCAAACTGCCAAACTGTCCATGCCCCGTCACTCATCCCAAAGCGACAGTTCAACCGCTCACCTGTAAGTACATTGGGGATGTTTCTATCCCTTTGCCACAAAACATTCTCCACCAGATCACAACTACATGGCTCAGACGGCATTTTGGAATGCGCCAGACGCATAATTGCATCCAATTCCTGCACAGTTGGCTCATAGCCTGCCAGGTAGTTAATTTCTGCATATTCCCCCATCCAGCACGAATCGTCATCTGGTATGATCTCTATGCTGCCGAGATCGGGATTACGCACATAAATGCACGCACTTACCTCACGGCTTGAGCTGCACCGCCGGCGATCATACCTATAATAAATGCGCGCTTGGTCATCTACGTCCCGATAACGGTAAACTATGTCTACTGCTTCAGCGAAGACATCGAGATCATTATAATCCCATCCTTCTGCGGGATTATCTGCATACTCAGGACGCACCAACCTGCAACGCGGAATGAGAATTGTTAACACGCCCCCTGATAGAGTCATTGCAAGTGGCGTGACCTCATACATCGTCCCTTCGTGATATACTACTACTCCCTGCGTATCTGTTTCTGTAGTAGCAACAGAAATCACAGCAGGATCAGCGGCATGATTGACAAGGGCAGAGTAGGCAATAGGACGCTCCTGCTTGGTACCCCCACCGATAACATGTCCCCAGTGCAGAAACAACTTATTATTCTTTTTATCGCTTAGGCGGTGTCTTTCGCCCTCCACCCATCGGGGGCCGATGGGATAGCCCAGCACGTCCTCCAACTCACATTGTGCCTCCCAAAAATAGCGCGCGACCTTGTCACGGTCGCTCTGGGACCATATGACATGCCTGGTATCCATAGTCACGGGTCGAACACCCCACAGCAAATTCTCATCAATACCCAACCATTTTGCATAGGTGCATAACTTTAATGCACCGCGTTCATTTTGCAAGAGCATCCCGCCCTCCCAAGTTGTCAAGTAAAAGCGATTGCACTCCTGCAATAGCAAGCAGCATAATAAGCAAGCGCTCACCCAAGAGCCATAATATCACAAAGAAACCTGCGAACCAGATGCCATTACAATATGGACAATGCAGCCATTCGGCAAACATTGCCCATTCACCGCCGCGACGTGCCGCCTGCTTTCCTGCCCAAGCCCGCAGCCGGCGGAAAATATACCACGGGCCATCATCATACGACAACAAACAAGAAGCCCTATACGTCGCCAGTCCCACCAGCAACAGCATCAATAGCAACCCTGCGTCGTCCATGCTTGCGCCCTGCCTCCTGCCTCTTGCCTCCTGCCTCCTGCCTCTTGCCTCCCGCCCCCTGCCCCTTTACTTCCTGGTTCGTCGTGATTTCCTGGTCTGTCTCTGCCCGTTCTTGGGCTGTCTCACCACTATTCGGTTGACTTTCCTGCACATATCGGAACACCCCTGATTCTATAAAAGTATGAACATCACAAGGAGCAACGCGAACATAGCGGTAAGCAGGCGACAGGCCCGCCTTATATGGTATTCCCGTGCACGCCCCCCAGTACGTCATTGCCCCGTATGAATTGCCCACGTACTCCAACAAAACATACGTGGGATCACCTTGTGCCATACTCCTTGGCTGTGTTGGCAGAACATCTGTTTTATTACGCCGCCCACAAGATGCACAACCCATTTCATTCCTCCTGTCGTATTCTGCATATAGGTCAGGATAAAGACTGCGCATTTTAGCTAGGTAGTATTCGTATGGGAGTACCGACCTGACTGTACGGTTCTGGCCTTCGCGCCTATAACAATACAATGGATAAGCCAAGCGCTTGCCCACCCATCCTGCACGCGCGAGTGCCACATTGAAAGCCCAATCCTCGCGCCCATCTCCCATCACAGGCGGATAGCCACCCACCTCAATCCATGCTTTTTTCGGATACATTATCCCTGCATGCATGGTATTCCTATAGAGCAGTTCATGCAATGGCTCTTCAACTCTGAGCATTTCGACCACCCGCGGCCCTGTTGGCTTATACCAGATCATATCATCGCAAATGACATTATGGGGATACTGCAATGCCGCTCTATACATCAAGCGTAGACGTGATGGCATCATCCAATCATCCGCACTGAGCACTGTAATATAGCTCCCATATGCTGCAGCTACCCCTGTATTAAAGGCTACTGCTGTACCACCATTAGTGGAGCGCAAGATAATCTTGACGCCCTTCCATGCGTCCTCATAGCTCGCCACAATTTCCTGGCTGCCATCTGTACTGGCATCATCCACAATAATAATCTCGAATGCCTGCCAGTCTTGCGCAAATAAGCTGGCCATGGCATCGGGAAGGTAGTGGCCATAATTGTAGCAGCATACCACCACACTCACAAGCGGTGGTGTGTGCAAGAACAGAGGGCGCTTTTCTGGCTCCTGTGCAATAGCTAGCGATATAGCTTTGCCCCATTTCTTCGATCCCCGCATGTGCACAAAGCAGCGCAGATCGCGCACAGGTAATACGCTAAAACCTGCACGACAGGCGCGAAGCTGATACTCACAAGTCGCTCCCCAAAGCGGAAAATCTTCATCATTGAGCAAACCGATACGCTCAATAACATCACGGCGCACTGCCATAAAAGTACCTTGCACGTAGCCGTTGGGCCATGCGGGGTGGCCAAAAACGCCATCCCCTGCAATGCCATACTGGACAAGAGAGCCGTAAACGAAATCCTGCCACCCATCTTTGAGCATCACATCCTGATTCAAAATCAAGATGTACTCTGCACCGTCTGCACATGCCTGCTTGATCCCTGCATTCACTGCGCCGGAAAAATAACCGCGACGACCTAACTGAATCACCTTCAGCAAAGGCCGTGTGCCCAACCACTCACCTGATGGCGGCTTACTTTCCGCATCCACTATCAGATAAAGTGGAAGCGATAGGGGCACAGAGGCTACGAGACCCTCGATCACCTCGTGCCCCTGCCAAAACGGAACTACCACAGCCAACTCAGGCATAGGCTTCAGCGTTCAGATTCCAATGGGTGGCGGACTACTGCTCACTGATAGCTTATGGGCAGAGAGCTGGCACGAAGCTGGTTTCAGGATAGAAGCTTGTCTCGCTCGGATCAGCGCTCAGGTAACCCACTGGTGATACGCATTTGACATCCTGGAAGCGGATTTGCGCCCAAGGAGCATAGCAAAATAGCCGCGGGAACTGCCACAGCTTGATCTGCATACACAAGTTTTCGGTGTCCACCTTTGCCAGGACACGGCCACCGTCTGTGGTAAAGTACCGACCGCTTGCTGTATTACCCAGGTATCCCGCCATCTGGTCCAGGGCTTGCTGAGCATTAAGGAACTCGCCCTCCCAAATACGGAGCGCGCCCAATTTCATGGTAAGCAGATACATATCCACAGTCGTTGGACCATTAATCAGCCCCCAATCATGAGCAAGCAGCGGAATCGCCACACCGTCCAGGGTGATGTACCCATGCCCGAAGACATTCAGCGGATTGTCGGCGGCTACCAGTCGGTCGCGGAAGTTCCGTGCTTCGTATGTCTCCAGCTGGGCAGGAGCAAACTCCTGTCCTGGGCAAACGCGCCAACAAGTGAAAAAGTCAAGCACACAAGGTACGGCAGATGTGGGCAGAACCAGCACAAAGTCCCCTATCACAGGCTGTTGCTGGGCAAGCATAGGATTCCATGAGATTCGTGTACGGATGTTGCGGAACAAAGTCTCCAGCACATCAATAAAATCGTATCCCGATGGAATTGCCTCGCCGTTCACAGTGATTCCTGTGCCGCCCGACAAACCATTGCTGTTCCAATCCACCACATAGGAGTTTAATGAACCGCCATGCTTGGTAGAGACCCATTGCTGCAACCCGTCAAACTGTCCTGATGTAGTTGCGTTTCCTGTCACTACAAGCCTGTTCATGTCGGCAATGATTGCATCCATAGCGAACAGCATATCCCACTCCACCTCAGAATCAACAGGCGTACCGTCAAGACGATAACGTGGCCTGTTCACGCAATAGCGGACATGCTGTTTCGCAACTTCACGCACAGGACCAGCACGCCCGATACGCCCGAAGTCCTCCACAGTCAGCTTACGTGTACCGATTTCATAGCTGTAGGGGGCTGCACATGGATCACTCAGATAACCAGGGGTACTCTGTCCTTGTGACTGTGCAGGGCGCACATAGGTAATAAATTCTACCGACCGATAGCATATATCAGTTGGTCGAAAAGCCAGCTGGTCGAGAAGCCCCAACCGGCCCCTGTAGCTCAATGACATAATGCCATCGGTGCAGGGATCGAAATAATTGCAACACCCGAAGGGTGATGCCGTATTACTCACAGTCATACGTTGTACTTCCTCCATTCCTTTCCTCCTTTCGCTCACAGTATTCCAGGTCTAGCATTCAGCGTCGGCGCTCAGGTTTCAGCATTTGGCAATTTACCGACCACTAACTGCTGACCAATGACCACTAACTGTTGACTACTAATAATTCGGTTTTAACCCCTTGGCCGTCAAGATTGCTTTGACATCAGGGGCAATTGCTTGAGATGAAGCTTCATCATTGTAAGCAGGCGTATTTACAAGCTCACGCCAACGCGGCAGATCGGAGACAAAGTACTGAGCGCGTTTCTTTTCAGCCTGCTCAAGCGAGGCAAGCCGGCGCTCAAGGGATGCTAGACGCTCTTTGAGTCCCTGCACAGTAGCGGTCAGCTCGCTCACCACAGCGCGTATCACCTCAAAAGCCTGTGCTTCTGCCTCGGCCTCTTCCGTCTCTTTTTCAGCATCCTGCTTTTGCTCTGTAGCACGCGCGACGACCTCGCCAGACGTAGCACGTTCATTCATTTGATCTACCGATTCCTCGATCTCTTCGACCAATTCAGATCGCCCTAAAAGCTGATACAATACATCCTTAATACGCTGATTCATTCTTCCACCTCCCATCAAAAAGTTTGTGCCCCACGACGCTGCTGCACGCGCAGGGACAATACTTATCTTACGCAAAATCCCATCGGTATATACAGGTACAGTAAGCTTATCCACCCGCAAGTAACTTGTACTCTTGGGTAGATATGCGATAGAGACACCCCATTGACCTGGCTGTTCGGTAACAGCACGTGCGATCGCCTCCCCATATCGCGGGTCGGAAATAATGCCGGAAGCAACCAGCGCATAACCATCGCGCGCCACAAAATCCGCCTTGCCTATACTCGTGCCAGGCAGATGTAACAAGTCAAGTTCTGGATAATCTGCCTGTCGAGATTCAATACGCTTGACAAAGTTGTCGAACAGCTCTGTCGAGTCAATCTCACCCACGCGATTGATGAGCGCAGTACATGCAAGCGCTGCCCACCTATATGTACCATCACTCTGCCGTACCACGGAAAGCGAACGGTAAGCAGGCTCGACAGAAGCGGGATTTTCTGCTCCCTTAGATGGTAGAAATTCTATCTGTACAGGTTCGGGCTCGCCAAAAACAACACCTGATTCACCAACTGCGACAGGGATACGATAGAGACGGCCCACCACGTTGATAACTGCATAGACCGATGCACCATCCACATATACATCAATAGCCGTGGCGCGTTCCCCCAGAGACTCACGCAATATATGCATGATGTCCCAAAGGTTGACTGCACGCTTCGCCTCTTCTGGCGGCTCTTCGCCCGCAATGCGATATACAGATTCGGGAGCATACTTGTCCATCGCACGATATGCAACAATAATCTTACGTGCTGCATTTCGCAAGGCTTTATCCCAAACTTCTTGCGATATACCCTCAGGCTTGCGCACACGGGTAATTCCCCGTCCTGCCGCAGCTGCATAAACTGCTTTATCTACCATCACGTCGGACGGATCGCCAGGCTCACGCACAGGCAGCATACATAATGCCTTTGTCTTCTCCTCGCCTGGCGGATTCACATCAATGAGACAAGCAGAACAATAACTCTCGGCATCATCCCACCGTGCTGAGTCACCGTCCCAAGAATCTACTTCTTTGATCTTTATTGCCATATACCCTCCTTTTGCACTCAGCTCTCAGCGTTCAAGGTTCAGTGATCCTGACTACTGATAATATACAAAGAGCAGCGGACCTGTTCCCCCCCCTCTATGCATTCCTCCCCTCAAGCAGGGTAAGCCTGAACAGGTCCGCTGCTCTTATGCAGATCATCAATGATCTGCAGTATCGGTTTGCAACCGGCCTCGCCAATAATCATTATAATCTTACTTTTTGTTTGCGTCAACTCTAGTAAAAGTATGTCCACACTTAGGGCAAGTTACTTTGAATCCAGTGCGCCATGCCCTTCGGATTGCGCGAACAGTACGGTGAGCAGGAACACCCATGAGCGTTTCGACCACATCCACCAATCTAAGTAATACATCACGAATATCTGGCAAAATCTGCTCTATTCTCCCATCCATAGCAATGCACACTCCTGTTCTGTAATTTTATCTGCAAAGATACTCCACCTATGCGGGCAACTAGGATGATACGGTGGGGAATCATTCAGCGCAACACGTAATGGTATCCTGCCCCTCGCAATGATGGCCTGACAAACCGGACAGACCGCACTTTTGGGGACAAGCTCTGCTGAGCCCATCACGCCGTTATACCGCCGGAAATCCTCCTGTGCCCGCGCCCGCGCCCATCCTGAAGTATAAGCTGCGATTTGCGGTAACTTCCACTTCTCTCGTGCCTGTTCCCACGCGCGCAATCGTGCCGCATAGACGTGCCTGTTCGCTGTGGGCGTCTGTTTTGATATGGCAACGATAGCTTGAGCCAGATCATAGTTATAAGTGTTCACAATCCCCTTGGCCCACTCTGATGCTTGTTCATTCAACATTGCCAGAATCGGCCCTTCGCCTAGATGTGCTCTACGTTTGCACCCTACTCGCTCTGCCATCATCTCTAACTCATGTACATACTCATCACGTAACTGCCTAAGCAGTGCCACACGCCAACGCTCTACCTCATCTTCGCCAAGGCGCATGGCAAGGTGCACAAGCTTCTGCACGCGTGTCATACCATCTACTACTGTACGCCAGTCTCTAGCCATTGACTACCTGCTGTTGGCCGTCAGCTATTAGCTGCGAGCTATCGGCTTGCAATGCCTCTGCCCATTGCTCATCAGAAATAGCCCTAAGTGCTCGCAGCCGCTCACGGAAGAGCATAGCCTGCACATCACGCAAATTGCGCACAATATAGCGCCTGCGTCTGACGAGTGTTCGGGTATATTGCTCTTCATCGAATGCATTATGCTGATTCATCATTGCTCTTATCCTCTTTGCGCCATGCTCTATGACAGCCGCGACAGACAACCCAATCACCATGTCCCTCATATTTATCGCCCTCGCTGAAACCGCATAACGGGCACACTTCATGCACAACCTGAGCTTGATGAATATTATCATCATCTATCTCGTTGGTCGCCTCGGTTTCCGAGGCAGGATACCAAAACGAACGGTGCTTGTACCTCTCTGGATGATAGATGATGCGACTACAACCGTTGGAATCTATAGACACAATGGGGTCCTGTGGGAATTGTACCATGGCGCGCCGGACAGCATCCAAACTCAAAATACGCTCCACATCTTCTACTGCATCGCGATCACTAACGGTAACCGGCTCTTCCTGCTCTGTCCACTCTTGTGGGATCAGGTCATGGCGAGCATAGAGCTGTCTCCGCTCTTCGACACTCAACGCTTCCATCCCACCTGGTCCAGCAGGCGCAGCAAGAGCATTGATTGCCCTTGCCCACTCCTGCATGACTCGTGCCTCGGCAATGCGACCCTGATCATCACGGTGCTGAAACTCGAAATGTACAGTGGATGGAAGCTGGAGCTGCAATCCATCTTGGAAAGGAAGAGCAAAGGCCTGCCCACCTTTGCCTGTTGCTTTCCAAGCCATCGTCTCGGTCTCAGTAGCAGTCCCAAGCGCCCCACTTGAGACAGGCCAGAACTCGCGCGGGTCGTAGCCGAAAGCAAGCGCATAGCCGTACATCAATATATCAGTCCAAGTACGTAAATCAAAACCTTCTGGTAGAGATGCTAATGGGACAAGCTCAGCACTAAGCGAAGTATCTCCGAATAGAATAGCCAAGCCTCTATAAAATTTGCGCTCTCGTTCGGATAGTTCTTCTTGCTGGCTCTCCATCGCCTGCCGCCATTGAGGCTCGAAAATACCACGCATTAAGAGCAGGCCTTGAGGCATACGAGCAAAGAGACGCTCTTGATAATAGCGGTAAAGGGCAACCATAGTTGTAGCAAGCATTACACAACGTGACACAGCACAAAAGCCCAGACTATTATGCTCAATACGAATTGAGGGCATGCTGACCGCACGGAAATAATCAATAGGCTCTTCCCAATCATAATATTTAGCATTACCATAATAGCGTAAAGAAACAGGAGATTGTAGCTCACACCTAGTCGGATCAACAGCCCATATGCTCTGCATCGGACCACCCGCGACCTCGCGCTCAATTTTGGTCACTGCTCCCATATCGGTAGTCCAAAAACTTTGCGATTGCTGGCTGATGAAGAAACGCCATCCCTTGCCTCCATTAGCATGACGCAAAATACGATAATAATGCGCGACTTGCCGTTGGGGTCCTGTAAGCGTCCAGGCTCTGTTCTTGTCTATTTCGACAACAGAGCTGACTATACCTGCTAGGAATGGCTCGCGTAGCCATACTTCAGAAAGCCACCGATCGCGTTCCCTTGAACTGATACCGAAGGGTGGCGCTTGCAAATTTTCCTCATCAACCCATCGCAAAACAGAACGAAAGAACAAATCCCTATCCCGCTCAGTCCATTCAGGCCACAACTCCTGATTTGCTGCCATATATTACCCTCCTTACGTTCCACGCCCTGATGGCATTTTGGTCAGGCTAGAGACTACATAGCGCAAGGCATCCATTGCATGATCGTTTTCCTTCATCGGCTCATCTTTGCCCTCACGCCACATATATAATTCCATCTCTTGGATCGTGTTGGTCGCAGCAGGCGAGATGGTGAGGCCAGGCTGACCAGATTCATCAACAAGCAAAAATTCTTTAACCAAACGGATACCACTTACAACACCTATCTGCCTATTCGCAGGATATGCGGGCAATCCTGCGGCACGACAAGTACTTATCAATGTTGTTGCAGACGGGTCCACAAAAATTGCCTGAATGCGACAAGTCTGATTCCACTCCACAAGTCGAGCCACCAAATCAAGATGCAATAAGCCAGGACTGTATAATTCACGGAAAACATGCAACCTGCCCGCAGAGTCCTCACCGACTAACAAAAGGCAGGCTGGATTACGATATCCTTCATCGCATCCTACATACCAATACTTAAATTCAGATGCAGCACGCTCCTTGACATGGATACTATGGTCGAATTCGTCATAGATTGCTCCCTCTGCATGAATCCACTTGCCCTCAAGCATGCGCGCGCGCATTACACCTGATAGATTCTTGAGAGATTCTAGATAATCAACAGGATTGTACGGATTATCAGAAGCGAAGCTATAATAGACAGTAGCACCGCCACCTTTAACCAAATCGCGATAAATCCAATGTGTCGGGCCGGCAGGGTTGGTAGTAATAATAATCTGTCTCCAGCCCATTGCATCATGCCGCAAACGAGCGCGCACTTCGTCGAAGTCTTCGCGTGTAAATGCTGTACCTTCTTCCATCCAACAAATATCCAACCCCCCCTCGCCACCAATAGAACGTACAGCTTGACGCTGCTCTTCGTCCATCATTCCGCCGGTATATATTGTGCTTCCATTGTCAAAAACAAATGTGCCTGACGAAACATAAAACCGGACGCCGCGCGCATTTCCTATAACAGTTTGTGACAAAAACGGTATCGTGCTGCGGCTATTCCACTCTCGCGCTTTGCGCATAACGAGACATGTAACATTCGGAAAGTGATAACAGCATGCAACTATCTTTTCAGCAGCCACACGACTTTTGCCACCACCTGCCCCACCCGTGAGCAAAATGATAGGCGAAGTAATATCACGGTATGGGGCAATCTGCCATTCAAGAGGAACAAAAGGCTCACGAGTAGGATCAGCCATCTTTCTTTTCTAACCATTTAGGGTCTGAGACAACTGAATAAAGCTTGGTCGGTTCTTGCCTCACATCAAGCGATAATTGCTCGCTGTATCCACGACTGCGTCCAAGTGTACGCAATACCATGCTTACTGCCCAAGACTCACCCCGCAAAAGTGCACTACGTAAAGCAATCTCAGCAATATCTACCAGTTCCTCACGTGCATTCTCAATAATCTCCCGTACCCTCGGCGACTCTTCAGCACGCCGATATATCGTCTTCGGTGTGCAACCCAACAGGCGCGCCGCAACAGAAATAAGACCGTTGGCTTTTTCCAAAGCCCGAACGATCTCATCAGTCGAATACCTGCGGTATTTGCGCATAGGGGTAGAACTAGCATCATTTGACGCTAGAATAGTATTTGAGTCTTCAGTTATTGGTGAAGCGACCGAGTAATCACTCATCAGTATAATTATGTAATCCTAGACATGCTTGCTAGTGGTTTGTCAGCTGTAATTTTGTTTTGCCCTCTAGCATCTACAAGCAGGAGCATGCCCTTAATACATATTGAGCATAATAGCCTAGTAATTTTGTTTTGCCCTCCAGCATCCATGAGCAGGATTTAGACAATCAATCTACCACATCTGGTTACTTGCAAGGCACTATGGATGCCAGAACTTAAACTCACAAAAACAGACTTGACAAACCACTAGAGTAAAATAACACTTTTGTGTAATTGATTTTGCGCATAAAGCATCTATAATAAAAATATGGTTACATATATAGAACGCGGGGGGCTTATCACCTTAAATAATAAGGTGATTGAGCTACCCAATGTATACCACTCCCCAGTCAAATATCGTCCACCTCTTGTGTGGTATGCCAAAATGCTTTTTGGCGATTATATAGCATTCTGGCACACACACTGTGGGGCAAGTGCCAGGCCATCGCGAGACGACCTGGCACTTGCACACTTTCTTTATGACATCTATGGTATTCCTCTGAGCTACATTATCAGCCCCTGCGAGATCGTGTGCCTATCGATTGGCTTAGTGAGAACCGCTTTTAGCCTTACGGGGGGCAGCCTCAGCAGCAGGAGCTGCTGCAGCAGGAGCTGCTGCAGCAGGAATACCTCCCCGACGGAAAATACGCCGCGCCAATTCTCTTGCACCCCTCAAAATTCGACGTACAGTAGGCATATCTCCACCCTCCTTTCTTATCTCAAGCTTACAAACTCAAAACCCCGAATCTATCTTCTCCATCTCTAACATCCCAAACCCACGGTCTACACATTGGTGCATTCGCCATAACCAGCCGTGGCATGAGCACGTTAGAATCGAGACGATTCCATAATGGCGGTCTGTAACCTGCCCATTGGTCATAGTGCCATTGAGGGACAAGCGCCAGATCATCGTATGGTAAATTACCAGGACAACATACAGGGCTGCTTGTCAAATCAATAGAATGAATTGCTTGATCTGCAACACAAAAACCCAATTTGAGATTGTATTGGTCTGCCTTGGCACGCTCGCCCAGCAAAATCTGACGCACCTTGTACGGAGAAATAACAACCCAATTATTATTCTCATCCCACCAAGGCATATCATCTGTACGCACACAACTAAAGTACCGTATCTCAGCCTCCCGTGGAGAGGTAATACTTTCATCCTGCAAAACAGTGCGCCAGAAACGTATATCCATCTGATTACGCCATAGCGCTGAGTAGCGCAAAAACTCAATGGCTACGCCATCACAAGCATCGGCAAAGACGCTATAATCATATTCCATACCGAAAATATAGGGAGCAAGTTTAAGCTGAACCACAACTCCCATACTCTTGGCTTTTCTCATCGCCTCCAGCCTAGATGAAGGTGATGGTGCACCTGGCTCCAATACAGAAGCTGGGCCATCATCAAGAGATGAAAACGAGACGACAAGCAAAGACCCATTTTCTGCCATCATCTCAAGAACATCAACCGGAATACGGTCCGGTGCTTTTGTCTGCAACCGCCAGGTAATGCCCGCCTTATACAGCAAGGACAAGAACCGATGTGTAATCTTATCACGCGCCTCACGTGGCGGGAATGGGTCGGAGAGCAATCCTATATTCACAGGTAGCCTCTTTTCAAGGACATAATATCTCACCCAAGGATCATCATGAATACTACGAAATGCTGCGGCATAATCCCTTGGCACAGGTGACTTTGCTTTCCTCAAATGCTGGTTGTGTGCGAACCGCTCATAACAGTACAAGCAGTTGTGCACACAACTGCGGTATGTGTCACACCCCACAGGATAAGGACAATACCCCGTCTCGAGGTGAACACCCATATTATCCGGTTCGTACTTCTGCTGCGCTGGCATTTTACCGTTCCCCTAATACTACTCTGGCCCCGAGTTCAAGTAAGTGGTCGAGCGTATATCCCATATCCATTGCTAACTCGATCAAAAGCTTCTGCTCATATGACACACGAACAGAGAAAAAATATGTCATGTCTTCACGTGTCCGTGATGATGAAGTATCAGTTGCCACAGATGAAGCAGAGGCTTTTTCTGGACTTGCCACATCACCTGTATCATCCGAAGGGCCTGTACCCAACTGCACAGGCGCAGAGGCAGCTTGAATAAACTGCTCAAGCTTTTCATGCTGAGCAATCAATTCTGCCATCACAGCACCAGCCTGATCCTGCCGCGCAATCTCTTTGAGCAAATCCATCAGCTTGCCCTCATCCGCTTGTGCCATACCCGTAATCGGATCAAGAGATGCGACAATAAAGCTTTCATCTTCCTCGCTCCACGAGCCTACAAGCACAGGGACAGGGTGATGCTGACGACGTGCCCATTCTAGACGCGCATGCCCATCAATGAGTCTCCCTGTACGCTCATTATACAAAAGTGCCCCTGCCCATCCTACTTTTTCCAACGATTGGGCAAGCGCTTTTACCTGGCGCTCTGTATGTATACGCCAGTTACGTGGATTTTCTGATAATGTATCAGGATCGACCCACTCAAGACGTAACTGAGATATATTCATGCTTGTGTTGCTCCGATCTTCTTCTTATTACGTGAGGCAGCTGACCCTTGACCTGCCAGCTGAGCGAGCAACTCCTGTTGGCGCGCAAGCATCTCTTGCTGACGTGCATGAGACTCATGTGCCTCGCATTGGACATTGTTGATACAATCAATAAGCGTACATAATGTTTTGAGCACTGCTTCCTGGGTTTGTTTTTCCTGAGCAATAACAGTCTCGAAATGGCCATTATTGCTACGCCAGGCTTCAATCTGCTTTTCAATAATCGCACCAAGCGAAGTACGCAGATTGTCTATTGCAGTACGAAGCTCTCCCACAGCAGAACGCCATTCCCGCTCAAGCGCCATCCGCTCCCGCGCTTGATGACGCAACAATTCAAGCGCAAACCAAATAAAAGCTGCTAGAAATGGGACCTGCTGGAGGAGAGGTAAAATATTATCCATAGACCATTTACCACAAGACTCTCTGCATAAGCTATTTTGACCAGCACCCCCCACTGAAGCCACAGTCTACAGACTACTAAACCTCAATGCAAGCACACAAGGTACGGTAGATGTGGGCAGAACCAGCTGAAACCGCAGCCTACAGACTACTAAACCTCAATGCCCTAGTTTGCGCGTCACTGTGTATGTGCCCTGGGCTGCGCCGATAAACTCAAGCCAGGCTAGGACTACGCGCCATACCACGGCCCATCCGAAACTACCTAACCCTGCATCTACCGCACCAAGATAATGCAGCCCCACCATTGCCCATCCAAGCACAAAGCCAAAAATAGCAAGGAAAGTGCGCTTGTAGGGATACTCTGCCCACTTCTGGGCAAGACCGGGGACATACGACAGGGCTAGAGAAAGCAAAACACCAGTAACAAGAGAGAGCACAGAGCTGTTGATCTCAAAAGATGGCACACTACCACCAGACACTATGGGAGAATCAAAAACTGTAGGCATACTTACCCTCCTTTCGCTTTTAATATTCAATAGCCTTCTGCAAGTTGGCACTAGTCAAATCAGCGCCAACCAATACTCGCCCTCCTTTCGCTTTTAATATTCAATAGCCAGCATCCTGCTGACTACCGATTACCGGTCGTTAAT